>WLWI01003105.1_pt1 | contig 14267 bp, 3 predicted proteins | sample 6701501 | NCBI WGS metagenome assembly WLWI01 (sample SAMN12718690, study PRJNA515312) | sponge metagenome | isolation source: marine sponge | host: Mycale hentscheli | place: New Zealand: South Island, Marlborough, Capsize Point | collected 2014-11-01
TCAATGCTATTACTGTTTGTATTAATCAGTTATTTTTTACTTCTTGGAAAAAGAGGAATAGAAGAAATTGTCTTTTTTTATAAATATTTTACCTTAGCATGTAATTATGTATACATCATACATACATCAATACATACATACATTAAAAAAAACTTACTCTGAGACAAGGTAGGAATTATTTGGACAGCATACACCACAACAATAATCTATCACAAACAAAGAGGACATTTTTTATTATTAATTTTGTGATAAACACTTTGTATACTGACGTTCATCAAACCATAAAATTACACAAGCGCACAAACAGGCAAATATCTATTATAACTTTACAAAAATACTTAGAATGTACATGAATATAAATTGAAAGGGTAAAGTTTTCTATTGATTTCGTATTGTTACTTCAATTACATAATATAAGAAATAAATAATTATCATGGAAGACAATTAAGCATTGTATTATGTTGGTAGCAGTTGGCTTAGATGGAAAGAAAGTTATCACAGTGTCTATAGCAGCTAAAAATTTTGGCTGATTTGCTCTACTCTAAAAAAAATAAATTGTTTTTTCTACAACTACAGTTAAAGAAATAATATGTAAAGGATTTGAAAAGACTACACCAAAGCAATCATATGAAATAACAACAACAAAAGTTAGCACGCAGTTAATACCACCACTATGTTTATGTAGTCAGCATAGTGAACTATGAATATGAGCATGATTGGGAACTTAGAAACCGAATTAAGAATTATTACCTAAATATTAGTCCTTTCACTACTTATTTGCAAGCGAGTTTTTATATTTCTTTGATTTTGTGATAAAAATGGTAACAGGAACTATTACAGGAAAATGTATAACTTCTTTATATTCTTGCAAACTTTCACAGTTAGCATTGTCTTCTAAAGCTGTTGTATGCCTTGTTTTCTTTCTTGAGTAATTTTCTGTCTATTACTTGACAGTAACTGCATGCTAAATATCATGTGCATCTTTTAGTAATACTGAAATCACAATGTGAACAGCCGAAGATTCTGATTGGTTAAAGTACCTAGTGTTATAGTATTGGTGTTGAGCAAAGCAAATGAAAATAAACTACAGTAGTATACTACAAACTGCCTGTGAGACTTTTATGGCTGTGAAAGGGTAAAGGTCAAAAGTCTATAATATAGATTGGTATTCTCTTTAATACGTAGACTAAAAAATATCCAAATTTATTAAATTATATTGAGTATGCAAAAAAGCAAAAGCTTATCTTAGCTTCATTATGGATTCATTGTTCTAAAGTATTAAAAACATTATAGCATTAATTATGTGATAATACTTATTTTAATCTTTTTTTCCATCTAATTTTATGCTAGCACATAATTCTCCCTTGAAAATTTAACTGAGTGATCTAATACAAGATGTAAAGAATGTTTATCTATGTGCATAACTACCTTATTTATACACTCACTTAATGTTTCTCATTCTGTCATTTTAATTCTGATAATTGTCTAACTCTGCTATGGCTCAGATAATAGTTAGTGAACAACAAGGTCAGTCACCTATCTGTTATAACTACAATTATCTTCCACAAATAAATCTATGAATTCTATCTAGCAACATTTCCCACATCTGACAATGTAGTCTTGAGGTATTCATCTTACTAGATTCATTACACCAAGAGATGAAGTTGAGTAAGTCTCAATCAAACAACTTTGAACTACAATTGTTGTTTGAGTCGTGACCACGCCCAATGTGAATAACCTATATACTGGCGAAGGAGGTGTGGTTCAGGGATTCGTGCGCATTAAGTATTTTAATCGTCATTAACCCTTCGCTCGTATGCGCTAGAGGGTTATAGTGTTATAGTAGTCGTTATTTGTCTGTAGTCTGTGTCAGGCTCTGATTTTGGACATTTACTAACAATTATCTGCTTATTGGTATAAACTTACTCTATAAGACTTTCATTTTACAAACTGTAGGGCTGATTTTGTAGATAAAGCAAGCTGTCAGTCAGCTCCGTACAGGTACGAGCAATTATGGGTAACGCCCACTACTGTCACGTCGTAATCACGTGAGCAATGAAACCAATAAAAGTTTTTAAATTGTCATTCTGAGTAAGTTCATATCTAAATCCGTCAGTAATCTCCAAAATCAGAGGGTAATCAACAGATAGACGGACAGACAGACAGACAGACAGACAAAGAGACAGACAGACAGACAGACAGACAGACAGACAGACAGATAGAAAGACAGACAGACAGACAGGACAGATGGGAGGACTACAGCAATTCTACCCACATGCGCACTGAGGGTTAATATAATCACTCATAGTGATGAGAGTTTAAAAAAGCGATTGACTATCAGCTGACTATATAATGTTAACATCTGAGATATGGCAAGTCAACATATTTCTGTCAATAACTAATATGCATAATCAAGGACTAATCATGTCAATGCATTAATGAATTTGACATGAATGAATGACCTAAAGGGTGCTGGAAACCAAAAAAAATATTAGCCCAAAATTTCTATTTTGAATAGTGCAACGTTAATAAATATTATACATTACAATTTTCCTTGTCTCTCCAAGCAAGCTTTCAGTCAAAAATGCAATGTATGTTATTATGCCCATTGCAGTTGAACTTTTTATATAAAAACTATGTTATGCAACATTGCCAATTATGCCCAGTTGTGCTGGCATAATTAGTATGCCACCAAGGTTTAGATCAAGGTTTAGGTCAAATTTTAATCCGAAGTATTTGTGGCTCAAAATGGATACCTTAAAAAAAAAAAACAACAACAACATTTAGCTACATAATGTCTAACATTGGTAATTCGATCATTTATAGCAATAGTAAGTGAACTACCCATTATGTATCAGTAAGCTACCAAAAGGTAAGTGAGGATCATTTCAATATGTGTATGCCTACTCTGGTTTATCTTTTCATATATTCATATGTGAGGCTGTAGTTGTAGTGAAATAAATCAAAAGATTATCCTACTGATTTAAAACTTCATTCTTAAGTTGCTGTATATTTACACAACTCTGGCATAATTAAATAAAACTTAAATCATTATACAGTTCGCTTATAGCTATTGCAATTTTGTAGTGTTCAGTGGATTAGCATGTGATGACTAGATAATAGCAACTTCATGTCCACAGTTTAATCAGTTTAAAGTGCAAAAAGTAGTTAGTTGTCATAAAATGTTAATTTATTACTTCATTTGATCATAAGCTGAATTTTCTTGAAGATCAATCACCATACAAATAATAGAGTATACTTAACTAAAATTTGGTCAGTATTACAAGAGTATGACTGTTACACTATACTCAGTATACTTGAAGAATACACTGGAGTATACTAGTACAAGAACACAGCAGCTATGATCTCTTAAGCACTTATCATGATTATTATATAACTGATTTCTGTTTTCTGTTCCATCATGTTATGTTTATGCTTTCTCTCATTCCACACTCACTCACTATATACAAAACTCTACATATCCTTAAGAATATTCACTACATCTGATGTTTAAATTGTTTTAGCCATTCTAACTAGTTACCACCAAAAATCAATGTCAGCCATATAATATTGTTGAAGTGAGTATAAATTGCTTCATAATTTGTTATTTAACTGTTTAAACTTTTGTGTGAAAGTAACAATTGATGTACTGCAAGAAATGTGTGTGAATATTTTCATGAAAATTTTCAAGATTTTATATACGTTTCAAAATGTATACTACTCTAAACCTTAAAATTTTAGCTATAGCAACACACTCAATGTGACATCATACATTGATTTAAAAAAAAGTATATCATACATTGATTTATGTATGACATTTAGTTGTAAGGTTTGCAAACTTTCGTAATAACAAATAAAAGCTTAACATTTGTTTACGTATTGATTAAAACACAATACAAAATGACTTTCATACCAAATGAGTTAGCCAATAATTGTATTATTAATGTCATTGCAGGACAAAGAGTCATGACACACAGTGTAAATTGCATTCTCTTGACCCTAATCAGAATTTCATCAGTCCTTAACATCTCATTTTTTGCTATTATTAATACTTTGGATATTATGCACCTTTGATTAGAACTTTACTTTGGCTTTAACAATGGCAGTAGTAATAACAGAATATTGTCTTCAATGATTCATGTTCAGTTACAAGCTATAAAGTATAAAGGATATGAATTAGTTGCAGTTATATAACAAATTGTTTTTGTTTTAATAAAATATTTTTTTAATTATGGTTCAAAATATTCAAAAATATTCCTACAAAGTGGAGATTTCTACTTACACATTAATAAAACATTAAAATCTATCAACAATAAAAATATAATTATCAAAATATACTTCGTACTGAATATAGATAACAATACATAGCTATAAGATACAACACAAGAAACAGGAAATTCAATTAGTTCAGTTGACCGTATGCAGAGTTTCCTTGTAGCTCAATATTTGAAGCTGTATCTTTCTTGTCCACTCTGATTTCATCATAAACTACTGGATTAGTTGGATTATCACAATTTACTTTGTGAGAACGAACTCGCTTCTTCTTAATCAAGTATTTGAACAATAATAGTATACATATACATAATACAGCTCCTGTGATATTTCCTATTACAAATGAAGTCACACTAGCTGCAGCTGTATACAAATAATATTATAATTACTATAAATCACATATTTTATGATAAACAATCAGCTTGAATGTGTTGTTACACAACATTAATAAATAAATACGGAAACAATAGCATGAAGGTGTACACTAAATTGGTTATAGTGACATCTTTGTATATCATCAATAAACTTGGTTCAGAGAAGAGGGGGAGCAGTAGCCCCATTTTCATTCCCTCCTCCTCCCCAGATTTTCCTTGTATATGTGTTCTCTAAGGTAATGGATTGAGAAGCTAATGTAATACAATGCAGCAGTCATGCTTATGAGTCAAAGATCAGTTTTAAAGTTTTGATAGTCATTCAGCTAACAATGACAAAATTATTATATAAAAATTATATACAATAAATACATTAATGATTCAGTCATTCTCGGCTGAAATATTTGTAATAATTGCACATTTTTCTCGTTCTAACAGCCAATATTGTTAAGCTTTAATCAACAACAATTGCCATTATAATGAGAAAAATTCGCTATTATAATAATATATTATTTATTGCATGACTAGGTGCACAATATGTGAAGGTATTTCACCAGATGTGTAAGTATTTACAAGAGTTTATAAGGCAAGGAAAAAATACATGCGAGTCAAATGTCATTTCCATTGGTAGGATGAGTATAATATCGTTTATTCCACCCTAGATATCTTCACAATGATATCTTTAGGTACATGACCCATGAAATAACTCATGATATTTCATACCAAGCTCATTACCCTAGTAGTTATAACAACCATCAGCCAAACTAGTCAGTTTTCTTAAATTTTTACAGCTGGTGTAGCCTACACTCTACAGGGTTATAGCAGCTGCTAAAATATCAGCTGAGGGTGTGGGTAGCCCCTACTACCAACTTTACTGCTGTGTGTTACCCTTCCTCTAGTACTAACTTTAACAGTGAAGATATCAGTGTGAAATAAACCACTTAATACACTTGTCAGAGTGGTATGGCTAGATATTTCACTCTCAGGCTTTATTTTTACTAGACTCTGGCTCATGAAAATAAATTAGCCTGCTCAGTGAAATATTTCGCATATCACACACTGACTCATGTAATAAGTACTATTTTATTAATATTTAAAAAATTACTTTCTAATGCAGTAAATGTTAAGAGAATATTTTGTCATACTTCGTTGTCCAGAACTACACATGAACATGCTGAAGTGTTCATTATGCAGTGTTCACTTTCGGAAATATTAAACCCTCACATGATGGAGAAATAATACTCAAGTAAATTATCATTTGTAATATTTGACAACAAATGATATTATGCTAAAAGATTTAAAAAAATTGGGTGGGCACTCAAGTTAGCTACTCACCTAATTGAGATGATAATATACTCGTTTCAGGCTCCTTAATATTCTGTGTAGAAAATTCTCTCATTGCGGTATGAGTTGTCATACTATTTCCAGTAGTACTTGATTTGTCTGTGTTCTTGACATCAGTGTTATATGTAAGTATATCTTAACACAAGACCAACAGTAACATTTGTGATAACATAATAACATAGTATAAGTCATAACAACTTCAATATTTAATTAAGCACCCGTGACAAATTAAATATTGTTGATATTATACAATAGTGTAGCATAATATTTCTATATTAATCACTGACATTAGTGCTAGGATAAAAATAAAGTTTACTACACATCCCAAACTGTAAGAAACGTACCTATCCTGCATGTATCCTACATAGAGTATAAAAGTGAAGCTAATTGACATATGGCTCTATTCTATATAGGATATGAGTAGGATAGGTATATATTGTAAGTCGTTTTAGTCTAGTGTATTGGATTATTGCTGGCCACACACGTGTGCAGGGAAAATTAATACAGACATTAACCATGTTGTTGCACACAGAAATACATAGTTCACAGTACAAATTCACACACAAACATTGAAAAATAACAAAACTAAAAACTCAACAAAGATACTCACAGAGATAATGTCAAAACTGTTCGCAAAGCTACATCAATAACTATGGCTTCGGTGAAGGTGAGCACATAGCTTTCTCTTTATTCCACCTTGTAATTGAATTTAATAATAGCTAATTATGATTGGCCCATGGATTCAATTATATTTGCAATAATAAAATAAGCTGCTTATCACAGCATCAGTTCTATTACTGTTTGTCATATAATTTTCTATCCGTTTGTCCCTGGCTTTATAAAGTTTTCATTAGTTCAATTAAAGTTAAGAATACATTATGTGATACATGGTGCCCCCCCACACCCCGCCACCCCACCATTCAAACACACTGAATTTGAGGCACTTCTTCACTCGTGTGGTTATTAATATCACTAATTTCTTCATGAAGAGGTAAGTTCTGTTGATCATTAAATATAATATTATAAAGTGCTTCTTACGTTGTAAAGTCGAAATTGGAGTACTTGATGTAGTTGGTATTGATTCATTGAGGACAGCATTAGAGCAGGCAAGACTATTAGTATAGAGTGTAACTTCAGCTAGGTAGACTCGTTGAAGTACATCACTGAAATGTAAAGAGAATATTGGATCTGTAGTTGTAAATCCATCAGATATACATGATCTGACCAGATACTCACAAGATTGAGGAATATCATTAATAGTACCAAGAGGCGAGTCATCGCTACTACGAATGCTAATAATGTTAGTTCCTATTCCTCTCATAGAACAGCTAAACATAACGACTTCAATAGTTCCTACACCAATGTAATTTTCTATTCCATTAAAATTAAATGTAATACTAGAAGATGTAGATGTGTTAAATGTTAGTAGTTGAGTTGCCCACATGTCTCCATCTAGTCCAGTTAGTGTGGGAATAATACCATCAAATAAAACACTACTACGTGGAGTATTACATACTCTACCAGAATCTGACACATTAGAACAATGACCAGTTGCAGATGACCCTCTCTCTGATATAGCAGCAGGATTCACTGAATAGGAACCTGGATAAACTATTAAACAATGAAATGTATATTATTGATTTTCTTTGGGCTAACATGTATTAGCTGCATTTGGCACTTTACGCTTCAGTGAGACTTTAATGTGTGACTATTATACTTTTAACTTTCAGTAAGATAGTGTTTGAATAAATTAACACAAATCACTTTAGCATATAGAAGAAAAAATTAATATAATATTTATAATATTTCTTGCATTACATAAGAAAATATGTGACAGGATCTGCAAAAACGAGGAATTTTGGCAAAAGTGTCAAAGCTAGAGAACAGTAAAAACACTGACTGTGGTCAAATTTCCTGAATTTTTTTATTTTCCACTTATTAGTTATTGTTCTATCATTTTGCTAAATTTCAAAGCTTCAAAAGTTTGTATCACATCAAGCGCGCCATTAAAAAAATTTTTTTTAAACCTTTTATTTCTTCTCAGCAATAAAATTTCATTTCTTCTCTTGTATTGCTAATTTCCGTATATTATACGGAAATTTTAATACATAAAGCGTGGGAGATGTGGGAATCTTGTGTGAACAATAGCAAAGTTTTAAGGTTTTTTAGTTTATGCAAAAGGTTAGTTACTACAAATAACAGAACCCTTGGTAAATTACTTACTATTATTCAAGTGATTCTTACCGTACTTTAGAAAAGCCTATTCTTCTTAGTTAGTGGCACACTAGAAACCCACGCCATTTTTTTGACTCACATTTTGAATGTCCATAATAAAAATCCTGTATACACTATGTTATATGGTTCAAGTTGACAAATTTTCAATAAGTATCAGGATTTTCATTTTATAAGCAAATTCCTGGATTTTGCAGAGCCTGTCACATATTATAAATATTGATGCAATGCAGGGTAAGAAATCAAATGGTTGTATATTGCTGAGTTAAACTTTGCTTAGCAAATAATGATTGTTAGAAATCAAGGAATAGAAGAAATTGTCTTTATATATATATATTTTACTTTAGCATGTAGTTATATATACATCATACATCATACAATACATATTTTCTATAGCACATCAAAAAAAACTTACTCTGGGACAACGTAGGAATTATTTGGACAGCACAAACCGCAATAATAACCTGTCACAAACAAAGAGGACATTTTAATTAATGTTTTGTGATAAACACTTTGTATACTAACGTTCATCAAACCATAAAATTACACAAGTGCACAAACGGGCAAATATCTATTATAACTTTACAAAAATACGTAGAATATACATGAATATAAATTGAAAGGGTAAAGTTTACTACTGATTTTGTATCATTACTTTAATTAAATAATTATATTAAAAAATAACTAATTATCATGGAAGACTTATGTATAATAATTAAGCATAATAATGTTGGTGGCTGTTGGCTTAGATGTGAAGAAAGTTGTCACAGTGTCTATAGCAGCTAAAAATTTAGGCTAATTTGCTGTACTTAAAAAAACTAAATTGTTTTTTCTAAAACTACAGTTTAATGTAAAGGATTGAAAAGACAACACCAAAGCTATTATATGAAAAACAACGACAATGGGGTTAGCACACTACTAATACCACTATGTCTGTGTAGCCAACATTGATATTATATGAATATGAGCATGATTGGGAAACTTAGAAATAGTACCTACATATTAGTCCTTTCACTACTTAATTGCAAGCGAGGTGTAATATTTCTTGGACTATGTGATAAAAATGGTAACAGGTGAACTATTTCAGGCAAATTTAGAGTCATGTACAACTTCTTTATATTCACGTAAACTCTCACAATTAGCATTGTCTTGTAAAGCTGTAGTGTATGCCTTGTTTTCTTTGTGAAGCAATTTTTTGTCTATTACTGAATAGTACTATAGGCTAATATCTTGTGCAGCTTCTAGCTTTACTACTTTATCAATTGACTGATGAGTTGCCAGTTTTTAAGTTAACATAACTTCAATCCTTATTGCTAGCTAAAGGTTTCTGAAGGAATATCATCTACCAGATTAAACTTTATTTTATATTTGCTTGGTTAAAGTAGTGTTATGTATAATTTGAGTACAGCAAAGCAAATAAAAATACACTACAATTTTCCCAAAACACACACTGTTAAAATGAGGAGTTCAGGTAACCCCAAAATTGGGGTTCCAGTAACTGGGAAAATTAAACTCCCCTTGGATGGTCACAGCAAGTTTCTGTAAAAAAAATTCTATGTGGAGCATAGTCTGATGAAGAAATATTAAAATCACTGAAGGTTAGCAATTCTACTGCGAACTAAAGTAAAAAAGAAGTACAAAATGTAGCATTTAACGAATAATACATACTTTAATCCTAATTATTATCTAATTTAATGCTAACACGTAATTCTCCTTTGAAAATTTAAGTGAATGAGCTAATGCAAGATTTAGAAAATGTTTAGTTATTAGTACATTATTTATACAGACACTTAATAATTCTCATTCTTTAATTTTAATTCAGATACATTTTCAAATTCTTCTATAACTTTAGATTATAGTTAGTGGACATGACTAAATCTATCAATTCTATATAGCAACATCCCCCACAACTAGTATTATTGTATTCAACTTACTAGATTCATTATAAGCACCAGGAGATGAAGTTGAGTAATTGTCTATCAAAAAGAGTTGTGGCTTTAGGGAATCCTATAATATTAGCTATTTTAGCGACGATTCAGGTAGAAGCGATTAGAAGGTTGCTGGAAATATACTAAACTTAATCATGCCTGTAGCCAGGAGTTTGTGCAAGGGGGTTCGAATTTCATAGAAACGCAAGAAAGCCACACCTACTTTTGTTTTCTTCGTTTATTCTTTAAAAAGCGAAAAAGAAGGAGGGGAAATTACGCCAAAACTAATAATTTGTCTGACGCTCTATGTGTTCTATTAATAAATTCATTGAACACTGCTGACTGTCAGCAATAAGCGGTAAACAGCTAACGCTATATCGTTCTTGTGTAACCAGGCTTCTAACCACTATCGTGAGCTGTACACAAACAACTATAAGTTATCTAAATAAGTACATTACGGCACACCATAAAAAGAATAGTTGTAGCGTAGCTTGCTTAGCTAAGTAAGTACATTACGCATACCATAAAAAGAATAGTTGTAGCGTAGCTTGCTTAAATAAGTACATTACGCACACCATAAATAGAATAGTTGTAGCGTAGCTTGCTTTATCAGTACCATAACGAGAGCGATGTTTTGTAGTCGTCAAGGAGCTCAATGTTTATTTGAAAGCTTGGAATCAGACTAGGCCGTCCAACTATAGAGTATGAAGTATATTCGGGGATATATATAGCTAAATAGCAGAATATTCCATTGAGATTTAGACACGATCGACCAGAAGTCGACATACCATAAGTTAAATGTGAGGTGTGGCTAAATAATTTACTTCCGGTCACTCAAAAGGGGGGTTCGACCGAACCCCCCGAACCCCCCTGGCTACGGGTATGACATTTATCGGATAATACATAATTTTAATCCTAATTATTATCTAATTTAATGCTAACACATAATTCTCCTTTGAAAATTTAACTGAATGAGCTAATGCAAGCTCTAGAAAATGTTTAGTTTAGTACATTATTTATACAGACACTTAATAATTCTCATTCTTTAATTTTAATTCAGATACATTTTCAAATTCTTCTATCACTTAGATTATAGTTAGTGGACATGACTAAATCTATCAATTCTATATAGCAACATCCCCCACAACTAGTCTTAATGTATTCAACTTACTAGATTCATTATAAGCACCAGGAGATGAAGTACAGTAATTGTCTATCAAAAAGAGTTGTGGCTTTAGGGATTACTTTACTATTAGCTATTTCAACGACGATTCAGGTAGAAGCGATTAGAAGGTTGCTGGAAATATACTAACCTTCATCAGCTCGCACACCTAGGGAGTTGTAGTGTTACAGTAGTCGTTTTGTATGCGTTTGTCCCTGTCACGCTCTGATTTTGGAGATTACTGACAATTAACTGAGGATTGATATGAACTCACTCAGAATGATGACTACCCGTACTACTTTAGGTTCAAGCAGTTGTGTGTAACGCCCCCTCCCCCCCTATGGTCACGTGGTAATCACGTGAGCAAAACAATAAAGATCTGAAATCGTCGTTTCGAGTAATCAATCATCTGTAAGAGTGATAGAAAAAAGACAAATAGACAGACAGAGTAATAGCCAGACAAACAGACAGAAATACGACGACGACTACTACAACCTTTTCGGCATGACTATTAAGGTGAATAAATATCACTCCTAGAGATGATAGTTTTTAAATGCTGTTGACTATCAGCTGACTATAAAAGGAGAACCGAATGTGCCTTCCTTAGCTCCTTGTCCCAGTTTGCCTTGAAGTGACCAGCCACCACCTCTGACTTAGTTTTATCCCATAAATTGATGCATTTTGGAGCTGTGTACAAAGTTTCAAGTCCATTCGAAATTTGTTTATAGTGTTTTTTGTCATCCTTACTTATCATAGTATAAAAAAATATCATAATTTTTTCCTCACTACTTTTTCATAGGTGTTTTGAAATTTTTTTGTACTCTAGTGTGAGAATTGGTCAATAAATTTTCAGTTCTTCTCATTTATTCAAGTTTCATTTTTAAAAACTACCATTCGTTTTACAAAAATTAACATTAAATATTATAGAAATAAGTTATTTAGAAAACCTTTCAAATTTACACACTAAACAAGGTATCATAGAATAGCGATGTGTATGAAGTTAGTAGTCTTGATGTTAAAGTAGAGTGGTTTACTTGCACTAAAGTTTGTTAAGAGTTATCTTGACATTGACACCTTAAAATTTTGGTGGGTGTGTTTTTTTGGCCTTATTTTCAGATCATTTTGAAATGCTTACATAGAGACTTCTTGCCAAAGTCCTCTTCAGGAGTTAACTGAGGTCGAACTTGATATAACAAACACAATGTAAACAGTAACACCACTGGAGGGTACCCACACTGTTTATTATATCCCAATAGGTGATTTGCATGCAGCATTGACAGCCAGACTCTTACCTCTTCGTTTTAATGGGGTGATGTTGCTGCCAAGCATGTTCGGCAATGGCTAAAAATTCACACCAACCCTCTTGCAAGCATTCTGATGTCTTTTTACTCTCTGCTCAAGCATTCCAATTGTTTCACCTATTAAACTTTACCACAACTGCAGGGTGGTATAGCTATACACTATGGATGACTCCATGGTAATGGGTACAGTAGATAGTATCTTTGACTGAAGTAAGATGTGATCCTTACAGGACTTAAATGTTGTTTTGATGTCAAAGCATCTACCTAAATACTCTCTGTATTCTCTCACTCAATCCTGCTATATATAGAATAGTAAAAATTTAACCTTTCTCTTCCTCAGTATACTAAACCAGCCTTTATATATGTTTCAGTAAGCTACAAAAAAGGAAGTGAGGAACATTTCAATATTTTTATGCCTATTTAGTTAGTTATAATTATGTTTTCACAGATTTATAGGTACAGTTGTGGGTGTGGTTTAATGAATCAAAACATTACACTATGCACAAGATGCTACTTGGAGGTTGCCAATAATATCCTGTCATTTAAATTCATTTTTAGATAATTTTGTGAAAAGTGAGAGGTCCAATGTGTTCAATAACACCACAAGCACAATAATACAGGTATCCTTCCCAATGTTGTACAAATTTGTGTTGCCACATTTGATATATATGATGATTGAATAATACAGGTATATCTTTCCCAATGTTGTACAAATTTGTGTAGCCTCATCAGATGATTGAATAATACAAATATCCTTCGCAATGTTGTAGAAATTTGTGTAGCCACATTTGATATATGATTGAATAATACAGTTATGTTTCCCAATGTTGTGCAAATTTGTTTATGTTGTACAAATTTGTGTAGCCTAATTAGATTTATGATTGAATAATACAGGTATCTTTCCCAATGTTGTACAAATTTGTGTAGCCTCATTAGATATATGATTGTATTTTCAAAACAAAGCAACAGTCGTTAGATCTACACAGCATAATACAAGCAAACAGTTTCACAGTAATTTACAGTACAACCTCATCAGTTTTAATAAATAGCACAACACAAAAATAAACGGTAATCAGACTATTACTATAGCACAATAACAATTCTAAAAACTATTATTTGATGGAGTACACTTTATAGGGAGGGTCAAGTGAGTAGAATCTTATGCACAACACTTCGAGCTAATAGCTAGATAGCAGTATTAGCTATAAAATTATTTGCTAAGTTCAATTGATTGTCAAAAGTTTAAAAAAGGAGGAAGAGAAGAAGTATCCTGCAGAAGCTATCTGTAGTAAAATCTTACAACACTGACTATACAACTTAAATACTAATTTTTGATAGGGAAGTTCACTTACATTGCCCATCACATTGCTTTAGTTCAAGTGAATACCATTGTAAATAATATGCAATAATACACTATGCTCACTTTGTACAAGTAACTAAACAACATAAGGAAACCCTACAAATTTGCATTTGTGACCGTCTATAGGAAAACCAGGCACAACGCGGCACCTTCGAATTTTTTTTTTTTGAACTTACGGAGTTGTCGGCGTCCAGATATTGAGCTCTCCAAGTTTTATCGTCGCAGCTTTAGTCGTTCCTGCTATAATAGACCTAACCGTTCCCTTCCGTAGGCTTGAAACAATACATTTTTAAGAAA
>WLWI01003106.1_pt1 | contig 14263 bp, 19 predicted proteins | sample 6701501 | NCBI WGS metagenome assembly WLWI01 (sample SAMN12718690, study PRJNA515312) | sponge metagenome | isolation source: marine sponge | host: Mycale hentscheli | place: New Zealand: South Island, Marlborough, Capsize Point | collected 2014-11-01
TAGTATGCTTTTATTTTTGAAAAATTTAAGTCCTCATTCACAACAACTAAAATGGTTTTGATCCTACCTGCTTAGCAAATAATGCTCACAGCTAGCTAATTCAAAGACAATCATAACAAACATTAAACAAAACAATAACAACTAGCCAGTTTCAGAATAAGGAGAAGTTTTAGTAGCCTAAAAAGAAGTCAACTGAACATTTATTTAATTGGTTACTGCCAGTGAAAGCAACTTGCTTTGAAGACTAACAGGCAGGCGAAGCATGGAAAGCAGTGAGTTCTAGGATTATTGTGGCCAGATTAAAGTGGATAGGAAGAAGACAGAGAAGAGCCGGCGGATTCAGAGAGAAGTCAACTTCGTTCGTGACCATTGTGTGCGTGGTATGCTCCCACAGTAAGGGCTCCCCCATAGAGTGAAAGAAAAATTCAGTAGCGAGTTATAGGACACACTAGATAGAGTTCCAAAGGATGATGTCTTAGTATTGCTAGGTGACTTCAATGCTAGGGTGGGTATGCTGAAGCCTAATGAGGAGGAATGGAGAGGTGTGTTAGGGAAGCATGGTCTAGATGAAAGGAATGAGGCAGGAGAACAGCTCATGCAGGTGTGTGCTCTAAATAAACTAACTGTGATGAACACATGGTTTGAGAAGAAACTGGTCCAGTATGGAACTTGGATGCATCCTAGAACGAAGATGTCCCACGTGATTGATTTAGTAGTAATGAGAGCAGGACAGCGCATGTGTTTCAGAGATGGCAATGAAAGGAGCAAGTTGTTGGAGGTTAAACACCTGCAGGACTGATCACCACACTATGTGAAGCCCAGTCAATTTTGGTGGCAGTAACTACCTTTAGTCTCTCTTACATACCCCATCACACCCCAGTCTGCAGTAAGCTAGTATCATCAAAGACCACATCTTGTCTTATTGTTGCCTTGTTGGTATGCTCATTGTAAAATTGATAATCTTTACAACTCTTATTGTAGCCAATGAATCGAAGATTCTCAGCCTTAACATCCAGCTTTCTCCTGTTGCATAAAAGAGGCTTGTAGGCTCCCAAAGATAATAACTGCTTGATCTTCCAGAGACACCGAGCACCAATCGAGGCAAGTTTATCATCAAGTACCTTTATTTCCTTCAAGTGTTCATTGATTGGAGTGCCCTCATTCATTTCTTAGCACAAGTATTGCTTCTTAAGTCACAATTTGTTTGCTTCATACTCAAAGTATTTCTTGAGGGAATCTCAAGCATCATTGGGCAATTCACAGGAAGTGATAAGGTATAACAGTGATGACGATACTGACATGACAATAAGTGAAAAAAGCTTTCTGTTGTTCAGCTTTGTTCCATTTTCACCAATTAAGTTGAAGTTGAGTTTGTTGACAAGTTCATTGCTTACTAAATTCATCATACTATGCTCACACAGGTGTCTGAATCTTCAATGCCATAGTCCCTTTGTGTAAACTCGGGTAATATTTACAAAATCCTGGGGCTTTCACAGTGCATTTCAGGTAATACAGGCTGCCCTTTCATGAACCAATAACTATCACTTCGTCGTCTTCATTCCTGAATTCACACATTGACTCATCAATGTCAACTGTTTTGCCTGCATCTGTGGCTCTATAGAAATACTCACTAGATTGTATGCAAGGTTAGGTACATAGAGAACATTATTTCACGTACACTTCTTCTTAGTACCATCTTGAAGAATCATTTCCATGTGCATAGTTCCTTCTCCCTTGACATCTAGCACACTGCTATCTCCTAGTGAAACCTTATCTTCTGATTGCAGTTGCAGAAATTTCTTGAAGATTGATCGCTCATTGTACATGTGATTGCTGGCTCCCACATCAGTAATCCAATATTCTTTGACGTTGCTACCAATGCATATTTGACAATTACATAGCTTCATGTTGAGTACGACTAATTTAACAACAGGTAAGCATATCATGGCTGAATATACATATATATATATATATATATATATATATATATATATATATATATATAGTTATATGAAAGATTTAAGGATGGACAACTCAAATGTTATCCTTCCTGCAGACAAAAGTAATGCAACAGTGATACTAGATAAAGCAATTTACACTAAAAGATGGCAGAGATATTTCATGATGATTCCTACTAGCAATCAACAAAAAACCCACAAAGAAATTTGAAAGAGAAACACATCAAAATCTTCTACATCTTACTGAACTAGGTGAATTAGACAAGGAATCATACAAGAAGCTTAATCCCACACATTACTGCCTATCTTGCATGTATGGACTTCCAAAGATTCACAAAGATATTGTTCCTTTACATCCAATCATCAGCACAACAGGGTCTGCTACATATCATCTAGCAAAATATCTCGCTAAGATCATTTCTCCACCTGTTGGACAGACACCCTCATACGTGAGAAACTCAGCCAATTTCAGTGAAACAATCAAATACAGCAAGATGAAATGATGATCAGCTTTGACATTACATCTCTGTTTACCAAGGTCCCAGTTCCTGAAACTCTTAACATTAAGCACTGATTCTTCTCTATCCGATCGTACAAACTTCTCTCTACCAACAATAATGAACCTCCTCAGAATGTGCTTATCCACATACTTCATAAACAAGGACAGCCATTACCGTCAAAGTGAAGGTGCAGAGATGGGGTCTCCTCTCTCCAATTATTGCCAATATCTTTAATGGAATACTCTGAGGAAATTGCTTTTGAATCAGCCAGTTAAAAAAGAAAAAAGCCATCGCTATGGTTAAGTTATGTGAACGACACATTTGCTCTATGGCCCCATAACCAAGACTCCATGGATGAGTTCCTGAACCATCTGAACTCCATACGGCCTACCATCCAGTTTATTATGGAGACTGAGTCTAACAGTTACCATTCATAGACATCACTGTCACCAGCCCCAACTAGATCAAAACAGAAATATATTGCAAGAAACCACACACAGACTGCTATCTAAATTATCGCTCTTACCACCCTCACTGTATCAAATATAGAATCATCAACACTCTGAATCATCGTGCTGAACCAATTTGCAAAGATCAGACCTCCCTGGCCCGAGAGACCAATCATCTAAGATCAGTTTTCAGGAGCAATGGGTACCAGATGCCATGGTGAATAGAATGCTTTGAAATATCATTAACAAGAATAGTATCAACAAGGAAGAGCTACAGCTGGAGACAAAGACAATCATGATCATCCCCTATGTACAAGGCATGAGTGAAAAGATAAAGAGAGTATGCCACAAAGCTGGCATTTCTGTGGTATTTTGTTTAGGGAGGACACTAAGATCCATTCTGTGGTATTTTGTTCAGGGAGGACACTAAGATCGATTTTGACTCAAGTGAAACCAAGACCAGGTGACAACAGTCTACCTGGTGTGATTTACAGAATCCGGTGTTTGTTTATTAGTTTGTTTGTCAACCATTCATTTCAAGTACATCAAATTATGCTATGTAATTGAGGAAGCTTTACCACAATACTTCAGTGGCTCACCTCAACCCATACCAGATTGGAAAGATAGTGACACAACAACTATATGAGTGTCAGCTGCAATTGTGAGGAATACAACCACAAGCAGTGAGAACTCCAACAACAAAAAATTATCACAAATGAAAAAACTAATAAACAGCTGATACCTTCAGTGCTGTTTGTAAACTTTGTAGAATTCATCCACGCATCTGTGTACCCACCTCAGTACAAGATGGATACACTGATCACATGGAGAAATGATTCAGGATCCTTGCCAACTCAGAGGTTCTAATGTGGTATTAAGAATAGAAGTGATAAGTATTATCAACCACAGAAATTCAGTGATTCCTTCAATCTTCTGTTTACTATCCACTGGAGAAAAGCATTATCCAACCTTTCTTTCGGACAAGATTCAAGTTGTACCAAAATGCTGAGCTGTTAAATATTTAGAACAAAATGCTGGGGCGGGGCGCACGTCCATTTCTTCTGGGAGGGGCATTTTTAGTTTCACACAGGCTTCAATTTTCTACAAATACAAGTTACATTCTTACCATATCATATTTTCAAAAGTATTCGAAATACAAATACAAATACTTCACTTTTTAAATCTTAAAATACAAATACTCCAAAAATGTATTTAAATACAGCATAAATACAAATACTCATGTATTTGACCCCAACCCTGGTCAGAACAGATCATCAGGGCTACTCCCATCAGTACACGCCCCTAAAACACTCCAACACACAACAAATTTGTAGTTCAGCTGATGTGAATTGTAAACCTAACCAAATATGTACTACACATCCTAAAATGCTAGCATCCTCTCCCACTGCTTTAAGTACATACGTAAATAAATTGGCGAATTTTTTTTCATTAGAATGTTGTCAAAAAAACAACAACAGTAAAAGATGTATAATTAAAAAACGACTCAAGAATAACACATATCAAAAACATCATAGTGAAGCTAATACCTTTCTTTTGCTAGCTATGCTAACAAGAAGACTGTGTATTTGTGATAAAAATACCTAAAATATGAGCTTACCAGGGTCAGAAATGTTTCCGTCTAACATCGGAGTAGGAGCTGCTGTATTCTGATTCATCGGCACTGAAACTAGGTCCACTGTAAGGGTAGACCTCATCTCCTTCCTTTCCACTTGAAACTGAATCAGAAAACTCAGAACCGTCCTCCTCAAGCAACTGTAAAACGTCCCCATTGTTGCAACTCGTTGAAGCTATATTGAATATGATGGTGCATAAATTTATTTTTCCAAAGTTGCCGAGGTCCCACAGCGCTCACACTGTATTCCTATAAAGTCACATCCTTCTAATGACGTATTATGAAATAACAGGCCTAAATACAGCTATAGCTAATTTATAAAAATTGGTGAAGACAGTTTGTTCAACTGCGGAGTGTTCGACCGCAAACAAAGAGTTAGTCTGATACACTACTGGGGGCTCACGGGCTCAACGGCATTTGTTTTTTACTGTTTCTACAATGCTTCTAGAGAAAGCTAAGCCATCTAAAAGCTTCTGTGACTGAGGTAACCTTTTATATAATTTTTTATAGAGATCGCGGTAAAAATGTGTGACCTATCTAGACATCAACGCAAAAGTTGTGAAATACTCTCGAAGCTACTGGTCTACCTGGTCTACCTGGTCTGCCTGATCTACCTGATCTGCCTGGTCTACCTGGTCTACCTGGTCTCCCTGGTCTGCCTGGTCTGCCTGGTCTATCTGGTCTACCTGGTCCACCTGGTCTGCCTGGTCTACCTGCCTGGTCTGCCTGGTCTACCTGCCTGGTCTGCCTGGTCCACCTGGTCTACCTGGTCTGCCTGGTGTACCTGGTCTACCTGGTCTACCTGGTCTACCTGGTCTGCCTGGTCTGCCTGATCTACCTGGTCTACCTTGTCCACCTGGTCTGCCTGGTCTGCCTGGTCTGCCTGGTCTGCCTGGTCCACCTGGTCTGCCTGGTCTACCTGGTCTGCCTGGTCTACCTGGTCTATCTAGTCTACCTGGTCCACCTGGTCTACCTGGTCTGCCTGATCTACCTGATCTGCCTGGTCTACCTGGTCTACCTGGTCTCCCTGGTCTGCCTGGTCTGCCTGGTCTACCTGGTCTATCTGGTCTACCTGGTCCACCTGGTCTGCCTGGTCTGCCTGGTCTACCTGCCTGGTCTGCCTGGTCCACCTGGTCTACCTGGTCTACCTGGTCTACCTGGTCTGCCTGGTCTACCTATTCTACCTACCTGGTCTGCCCGGTCCACCCGATCTACCTGGTCTACCTGGTCTACCTCGTCTGCCTGGTCTGCCTGGTCTAACCTGGTCTGCCTGGTCCACCTGGTCTATCTGGTCTACCTGATCTACCTGGTCAACCTGTTTGGTCTACCTGATCTACCTGGTCAACCTGTTTGGTCTACCTGGTCTGCCTGGTCTGCGTGGTCTACCTGCCTGGTCTACCTGGTCTACCTGGTCTGCCTGGTCTATCTGGTCTACCTGGTCTGCCTGCCTGGTCTACCTGGTCTGCCTGGTCTATCTGGTCTACCTGGTCTATTTGGTCTGCCAGGTCTACCTGGTCTATCTAGTCTACATGGTCTGCCTGGCCTACCTGCCTGGTCTACCTGGTCTGCCTGGTCTGCCTGATCTGCCTGGTCTATTTGGTCTGCCTGGTCTATCTGGTCTGCCTGGTAATCTTGGTCTACCTGGTCTACCTGATCTGACTGGTCTACCTGGTCCACCTTGGTCAACCTGGTCTACCTGGTCTACCTGGTCTATCTGGTCTACCTGGTCTACCTGGTCTGCCTGGTCTACCTGGTCTGCCTGGTCTACCTGGTCTGCCTGGTCTGCCTGGTCTACTTGGTCTACCTGGTCTGCCTGGTCTGCCTGGTCTACCTGGTCTGCCTGGTCTGCCTGGTCTACCTGGTCTATCTGGTCCACCTGGTCTGCCTGGTCTACCTGCATGGTCTACCTGGTCTACCTGGTCTGCCTGGTCTGCCTGGTCTACCTGGACTACCTGCCTGGTCTACCTGGTCTACCTGGTCTATCTAGTCTACCTGGTCTACCTGGTCTACCTGATCTACCTGGTCTACCTGATCTACCTGGTCTACCTACCTGGTCTACTTGGTCTGCCTGGTCTACCTGGTCTACCTGGACTACCTGCCTGGTCTACCTGGTCTACCTGGTCTATCTGGTCCACCTGGTCTGCCTGGTCTGCCTGGTCCACCAGGTCCACCTGGTCTACCTGGTCTGCCTGGTCTACCTGGTCCACATGGTATGCCTGGTCTACCTGGTCTACCTGCCTGGTCTACCTGGTCTACCTGGTCTATCTGGTCTACCTGGTCCACCTGGTCTACCTGCCTGGTCTACCTTGTCCTCCTGGTCGATCTGGTCTACCTGGTCTATTTGGTCTCTTTGGTCTGCCTAGTCTACCTGGTCTGCCTAGTCTGCCTGGTCCACCTGCCTGGTCTACCTGGTCTATTTGGTCTCCCTGGTCTGCCTGATCTATCTGGTCTATCTGCCTGGCCTACCTAATCTCTTTGGTCTGCCTGGTCTACCTGGTCTATCTGGTAATCTTGGTCTACCTTGTCTACCTGATCTTCCTGGTCTACCTGGTCTACCTGGTCTCCTTGGTCTACCTGGTCTACCTGATCTGCCTGGTCTGCCTGGTCTGCCTGGTCTATCTGGTCTGCCTGGTCTACCTGGTCTGCCTGGTCTGCCTGGTCTACCTGGTCTACCTGGTCTGCCTGGTCTGCCTGGTCTGCCTGGTCTGCCTGGTCTACCTGGTCCACCTGGTCTACCTGCCTGGTCTGCCTGGTCTGCCTGGTCTGCCTGGTCTACCTGGTCTACCTGGTCTACCTGGTCTGCCTGGTCTGCCTGGTCCACCTGCCTGGTCTACCTGGTCTATTTGGTCTCCCTGGTCTGCCTGATCTATCTGGTCTATCTGCCTGGCCTACCTAATCTCTTTGGTCTGCCTGGTCTACCTGGTCTATCTGGTAATCTTGGTCTACCTTGTCTACCTGATCTTCCTGGTCTACCTGGTCTACCTGGTCTCCTTGGTCTACCTGGTCTACCTGATCTGCCTGGTCTGCCTGGTCTGCCTGGTCTATCTGGTCTGCCTGGTCTACCTGGTCTGCCTGGTCTGCCTGGTCTACCTGGTCTACCTGGTCTGCCTGGTCTGCCTGGTCTGCCTGGTCTGCCTGGTCTACCTGGTCCACCTGGTCTACCTGCCTGGTCTGCCTGGTCTGCCTGGTCTGCCTGGTCTACCTGGTCTACCTGGTCTACCTGGTCTGCCTGGTCTGCCTGGTCTATCTGGTCTACCTGGTCTGCCTGGTCTGCCTGGTCTACCTGGTCCACCTGGTCTACCTGGTCTACCTGGTCAACCTGATCCGCCTGGTCTGCCTGGTCTATCTGGTCAACCTGGTCTGCCTGGTCTACCTGGTCTGCCTGGTCTACCTGGTCTGCCTGGTCTACCTGGTCTGCCTGGTCTACCTGCCTGGTCTGCCTGGTCTACCTGGTCTGCCTGGCCTACCTGGTCTACCTGGTCTACCTGGTCTGCCTGGTCTACCTGGTCTACCTGGTCAACCTGATCCGCCTGGTCTGCCTGGTCTATCTGGTCTGCCTGGTCTATCTGGTCTACCTGGTCTACCTGTTTGGTCTACCTGGTCTACCTGGTCTACCTTGGTCTGCCTGGTCTACCTGCCTGGTCTACCTGCCCTAGTCTACCTGGTCTACCTGATCCACCTGATCCACCTGGTCTGCCTGGTCTATCTGATCCACCTGATCCACCTGGTCTACCTGGTCTACCTGATCCACCTGGTCTACCTGGTTTATCTGGTCTACCTGGTCTACCTGGTCTACCTGGTCTACCTGATCCACCTGATCCACCTGGTCTGCCTGGTCTATCTGATCTACCTGATCCACCTGGTCTACCTGGTCTACCTGGTCTATCTGGTCTACCTGATCCACCTGATCCACCTGGTCTACCTGGTCTACCTGGTCTACCTGATCCACTTGATCCACCTGGTCTGCCTGGTCTATCTGGTCTACCTGGTCTACCTGTTTGGTCTACCTGGTCTACCTGGTCTACCTGGTCTACCTGGTCTACCTGCCCTGGTCTACCTGATCCACTTGATCCACCTGGTCTGCCTGGTCTATCTGGTCTACCTGTTTGGTCTACCTGGTCTACGTTGGTCTGCCTGGTCTACCTGGTCTGCCTGGTTTACCTGGTCTACGTTGGTCTGCCTGGTCTACCTGGTCCACCTGGTCTGCCTGGTCTATCTAGTCTACCTGGTCTACCTGTTTGGTCTACCTGGTCTACGTTGGTCTGCCTGGTCTACCTGGTCTACCTGGTCTGCCTGGTCTGCCTGGTCTATCTAGTCTACCTGGTCTACCTGATCTGCCTGGTCTATCTAGTCTACCTGGTCTACCTGATCTGCCTGGTCTACCTGGTCTTCCTGGTCTGCCTGGTCTACCTGGTCTGTCTGGTAATCCTGGTCTACCTGGTCTACCTGATCTGCCTGGTCTGCCTGGTCTGCCTGGTCTACCTGATCTGCCTGGTCTACCTGGTCTGCCTGGTCTACCTGGTCTGCCTGGTCTACCTGGTCTGCCTGGTCTACCTGGTCTGCCTGGTCTGGTCTACCTGTTCTACCTGCCTGGTCTATCTGGTCTACCTAGTCTGCCTGGTCTACCTGGTCTGCCTGGTAATCCTGGTCTGCCTGGTCTACCTTGTCTGCCTGGTCTACTTGGTCTACCTGGTCTGCCTGGTCTACCTGGTCTACCTGCCTGGTCTACCTGATCTGCCTGGTCTATCTGGTCTACCTAGTCTACCTGGTCTACATGTACCTGGTCTATAAACATTTATCCTAGCCTTAGTAATGCTCTGGGCACATGTATTTTAAATTGTATAAGCGTATAACTAATCGTTAAGTGTCTCTAAAAAATCTAAGAAGCTGACCCGGTCTTGGAACACTTTAAAGCGTCTCCTGAAAGGAAAAATAAAACTTTAATAAACCTCAAATTAACAGTTTCATGTATGAATTGATTAAAAAATATGATACTTAGCATTTCTAACCTTCACTATACACCACTCTCACTTAGCAATCCTCAGAAATAACACCATGAATATTGTTAAGATAAAGTACTGTATGTAGGTAGACAATGCAATGGGAGTAGTCACAGGTAAAAGATTTGAACATCAATGGCTGAAGACTTCAGTTAGAACTACACAATTCAACTTAGTGGATAGTTTCATTTCACACACACATACACACACACATATGCATGCTTCCTGTACCATCTATTCATCCTAACTTACCTCTGTGGCTCTTGCTGTCTTCATACAGTGGGTTGGGCCCATCATCAGTGCGTCCTTCAGGAGGTGGCACCATCTGCTTCAAGAAGGCGGAGTTTCAATCGACGTGAAAGTTCTCCGATATTTTGAGACCTACTGAACCTACTACCTGAAATACTGGGAGAGCTGTCAGTCAGTCAGGCTCAGAGTCAGCAAGTCATCTCGAGAATTATGTTAAATGGATTCTCTTCTTGAGCAACTCAACAATCATACTGCATTAGAATTGACAAAAAATGTTTATTATTACCAGCCGACCTACGCATGTGAAGGGAAGAGAATATGGATCCACTGCCGAGCATATTAAATTCTTTAATGCCATAATCCACATTTCCACTAAATGTTTGGTAAGGTTTCTCATCATTGAACATTTTTCAGCTAGAGCATGTTGTTGTTGTTGTTGTTGTTTTCATTCATTGAACATTTTTATGGGATGTTCAAGGTTTTCACTGAAAGATTATCTAGCTATATACTATCCTTCATATTGAGTAATTCAGTAAGAGACTGATAGTTTTACTCATTCATTTCATAACATACCAACTCTATACAGCTAGCTATACTGCAATCATTACAATTTCACTTATTTCTAATTAGAATAATAAGATAATAATATAAACCATTCTAACTCAATTTTTTAGAATAAAAAAAAAGAATAATTCTAAAAATTTCGAGCATAATCCGGCAGGCCCTAATACTGGGTTTGTCAATTTTCTTCTATCCACCCTTTAACTTATAAAAAGCCACTAACTGCTTGCAGGACGTACCTCCAACTGCTTGCAGGGCGTGCCTCTAACTATTTGCAGGGCGTGCCTCTAACTACTTGTAGGGCGTGTCCCTAACTACTTGCAGGGGATGTCCCTAACTACTTGCAGGGGATGTCCCAAACTACTTGTGTGCATATATGCATTGGCACCATTCACTCACTGATTTAACTTTCGTGCATGTCTCCAGTGATATCTAGCCTTATGTTCTTCTCATCCTACATGTGTGTGTATGTATGTGTGTGTGTTTAGATGACATATGCTAAATATTGGGCTTTTCTGTTTTTCTTCCATCCACCCTTTACCTAATAAAAGCCAGTGTGCACCCTCCTTCCATAGATCCTCCAGTCCGCACAAACCAACTTCCAATAATTCTGCAGCAAATACAGCCATCGTTATACAAGGAAGCAATAATGAACATGCCTACCTTTATGCTAACAGAGTAGCCGCCATCTTGAGGGAAGGGTCCTTTGTAGAGACAGCCTCTCTTGGACAATGGAGTCCCTCTACTCTTGTCTCTCTGCATGTGCACAAAATAATCTCCAGTGAGTGGACTAGTTAGAAACTTTGACTAGTGCAACTAATTACCCCAACATGAACACAACAGAGCACACCAGCACATTGCTGGAGACTAGCCAAGACCTAGCACTTTATCACACACACACACACACGCACACACCTCCCATTCCTCATTGTCCATCCTGCAACCCCTTTCCTCGTTCAACTGGCCCGTCCTCCATCTAAATAACTATTCCTTCTATTCACTGCCAGCTACATACATCATTCCATCTCTACTGCCACGCCCAACTATGCCTTCCCACACACTCCACCCACTCACAGCCAGTTAAGCATCTCTCTCTCTTCATTTACTCAGTCCACTTCAAATGTCTCCTCTCCAACGGACCTCACGTCATCTCCACTATAGACACATGAAAGAGTTTGTTATACTATTGGTTTGTTGTTATTGTTCCATATCTACTCTACTACCACCCCACCCACACATGCCCCACCAACCCCACATGTTCCACCCACCCCCACATGTTCCACCCACCCCCACATGCTCCACCTACCGCAACATGCTCCACCTACCGCAACATGTTCCACCCACTCCCACATGTTTCACCCACCCCCACATGCTCCACCCATCCCCACTCCACCTACCCCCACATGCTCTACCCACCCCCACATGCTCCACCCACATGCTCCATCCATCCCCACACACTCCATCCACACCCAGTTGTCTGCTATTGAGGAACACAAATATGTACCTATCTTTCTAACATATACACCTCTTACACCCTCCCCCTCCCTCCCTCCCTCTCTACCTCTCTCCCTCCCCTCTCTGACTCTCCCTCTCTCCCTCCCTCTCTTTCTACCTCTCCCCTCCAAATTGATCATGTGCAGTTTCAAGTGATTATCTTTCAGCAGCATTACTGCCATAGAACACAATATCACATGACTACATTGATCTATCACATGACTCCATTGATCAATCACATGACTCCATGGATCAATCACATGACCCCACCATTCAATCAAATGGCCCCACTCATCATTCACATGACCACACCCACCGTGACGTCCTGCTGTGGAAACAGGTTCAGGTACTTCTCGTGCTCCAAATCCTTGCGTCTGGTAATAAGTTGCCCCTCATAGTCCAGGGGGTCCACCACGCGCAGCTTGGGATGGTTCTGAACACAATTACACAAGAATGATCAAAACATGGCCACAATATAGTAGAGAATGCACATATGTGACCAGCTATGAGAAAATCGACTGTTGTGACAACAAATTAAAATCTAGTAAACTCCCGGTAAAGTCAATCTACCTCAACCAAAAAAAATGTGGAGGGGGGGGTTTCTGAAACCTTAACTATCAAACTACCCCAGGTCAAACTTTTGGCTGATTTGGGCGAAGGCTTCTTTGGAAAAAAAAGGGTTTTAGTTATGGCGGTCTACCGTTCAAATTGTACCCAGCTGCATTTGGAGAATGCGAGTCGCTGTTTCTATGACAATACCCGCAGAAGCTTAAAGAAAAAATGGCCAAAGGAATAATAAGCTCACAGCAAAAACTCTAGCTTACCGAGTATGACTAGCAGCTAAAGCCTAAAAGCTTACCAACTATTTTCACGAAGTCTTGGACGAGCAGTAAGCCATAAATTCGCACAAAAACTCAGGCCGTGAGGTCGACCTTTCCCGGGAAAATCTTATTAACATTACATAAATCTTTCGTAATAGTATAACGGTCCGTGAACGAAAATCACTCGTAAAACTTTAAACGTGATTTTCTCTTGAGTTTAATTTTTGTGATGGAGCTAACCGCGTGGCTTTCTGAATGTTTGTATAGCCCGCAAAAGAACGAATGGTAAGCACATTTTACCACTTAAAACTACAGGATTACTGAATATAATCAGATTTTTTTAATTTTGTCACAACGGTCAGTTGTCTCATAGCCGGTCATATATGTAAAATAAATAAAACCAGTCAACAACAACAACAACAAACTGATATATCTTTATATATATTCTGATGTGACTGTATCATGCACACACAAACATATATTTAAAGAAACATGTACACACATACATACAGTACAACCATCCGCCCACACATACAAACACACATACATACACACACCATACATACTGCACTGTCTCTCTATTCTATTCTTTCTGTCGGTCTTACTCATTATTGCAGTCTGCACCTAGTGGCTCCGCCCTCCTCTCTGTTGGCCCTGCCCCTTTGCTGGTAGCCATATTAGGTGGCATTATGGTAGGATAGGTAATCTCTACACACACACACACACACACACAAAAAAAAAATTAATAATCACTAGTGGTGCGCTCGAATAGCGCAAATGCATGCAGCAGACTCTTTTTAGAGTTAACAATAACAGAATTACCTGAATAAACTTCGAAAGCAGTGGCAAAGAAGCGCAGCTTGACAAAGACTTCACAATTGTGTCAAGAAAAGAGTAGCTATAAACTTTTTGGTTGCGTAAGACAGTGCAGCAGGATTCTCCGCGCACGTTAATTGAAAAATACTGGAACTGTGAACGCTTTACCTAACTTACGTAATTAGAAGCGCGGGCGAATATTTTTGACGTACGTATACATATATTGAACACGACTGAAACTCTGCTTCGCTCGCTCGCTGAATAATAATAATAAATAATTCAAAAACATTACTATTATCCAAAAGAGGGCAACTGACTAACAACACTCAGTGTAATATAACACCTCATTTATACAATGTATCCATACATACCTACACACTGAAATATCATCACACACATACACACTCTCCTCCCACACACTGAAATATCATCACACACATACACACTCTCCGCCTACACACTGAAATATCATCACACACATACACACTCTCCTCCCACACACTGAAATATCATCACACACATACACACTCTCCGCCTACACACTGAAATATCATCACACACATACACTCTCCGCCTACACACTGAAATATCATCACACACATACACACTCTCCTCCCACACACTGAAATATCATCACACACATACACACTCTCCGCCTACACACTGAAATATCATCACACACATACACACTCTCCTCCTACACACTGAAATATCATCACACACATACACACTCTCCTCCTACACACTGAAATATCATCACACACATACACACTCTCCTCCTA
>WLWI01003108.1_pt1 | contig 14257 bp, 4 predicted proteins | sample 6701501 | NCBI WGS metagenome assembly WLWI01 (sample SAMN12718690, study PRJNA515312) | sponge metagenome | isolation source: marine sponge | host: Mycale hentscheli | place: New Zealand: South Island, Marlborough, Capsize Point | collected 2014-11-01
AGTTGTTGCATTCTGGTGGCAGCCTATCTTGGTTGTTTCCCAGTTCCTCCACAAATATAACAGATAGTTTACAGACTGCCATGGTGCAAGTTTCTGGGTAGATTTTAGACATTTTTACTTCCTGCTGCAGAGGTCAACTATTTTTCTATCATTCATTTTTCTGCCATTCTGATCCCACTGCAAGAACTATTTTAATAATGACCACATCAATGATATTCATTATATATACTTTTGACTACATTTTACCCTGTTCTGAGAGTAAAGAATTGATGGAGTGGTGCAGTGACTGCAGAACTATTAGTGATATGTTATAAGGTCTAGCTATGCAACACTATAATATGTACAGATTGAGTTGGCATGGTAAAAACCGTTAATAACTTTTGAATGGAACAACTTCAGAGACAGCGGGAGAGTGCAGTTTCAATTCTCAATAGAAAAGTTTATGTGAATAATTAAAACTGACTCATCATGGACTCAACCCAGGCCAACCATGTGCGCAATACCTCAGACGCCACAGATGATGATTAATTATTCATCATGAACTCTCTATGTCACTATTTATGTTTTAGCTCTTTATTACTCTTCGCATCAATAGGTAGTTCCTTATGGTTATGGAGAATGCTACTACCACAATTTTATGTCAAAATTATAATGTTTAAAATTGTTTGTAAAATAAAAAAAATTAACAAGTATATATATAGAAAAAGCATAAATAATAATGATACGAATGATCCTGATAATTCAGTCATTCTCGGCTGAAATATGCATAATAATAGTGATGTGCTCAAGCACAAAGGGGGAGCGAGCCTGTACACAAACGAAACACTTTAAAAGAGTCTATCAGTTCATTTATAAAAGTATAATAGCAGTTGATCATTAATTAGTAAACAAATACAAACTTTCTCTCTTACCCGAGTAATGGTAAATTTTGCAGTATCAAACTTATGCCATTCTAACTGCATTAATTACCAGTAACTCTTGAAAAAGGTTTCAGCTAAAAAAAAAAAGGCCAGTGTTATTTTTGTAATTCAGCCAACAAATATGGAGTTACTGTGTACCTCAACTTACTGAGTATTAGTAACTTCTATAGTATCAAATTAAAGCTATTTTTTTACCTGAGTTTCCGGTAATTCTTGACAACAAGCTCTCAGCTACAAAAACAAAGACCATTTCTCTTAAAGTAAGGCTGGTTAAGGTTTATATACAATAAAGAAAAATATAAAAATGTAATGAGTTTATAGAGAGAGCATAAATAATAATGATATGTGTGGTCCTGATGATTCAGTCATGCTCGGCTGAAATAAGCATAATAATAGCAAATCATTCTCTTTCTAACAGCCAATATTGTTAATTATAACTTAACCCGACGTTTCGACTAGAATATTTTACTATTATTACGAATGATCCTATGTGAAGGACACAAAGTAATACTGGAATATGAGGCCATAGTTGAAGGTAGGTGATGTACTGGATTCTTCAAATTACTGTCGAGTACTTTCGGAATTCATCACGCCAAAAAAGCAAGAAGAGTTTATATACATGCTCATATACACTAAAATGAAACTTACGTTTAGTGGGGCTTAGCGGCAGTGCTACATAAGTAGCTCCAGATCGCCCTCTACAGCCTTCAGCTTTTTTTTTTTTTAGCAACATCATATTAAAGATGAACTACGAGTGGTTAGTTTTAACCAGGCATATATTGAATATAGCCAGGGGAAAACTATCAAAGCTTCTTTCATTTCAACAAGTGAACTTATAGTAACAATTTACACTCTAGACCCGTGCTGTTTCACCCGTGGGTGTCAACGCTTTCGCGCGTTTAAGCTACTACAGTCATGGGACCTTATAAATTGGTTTCCGGTTTTGGCAAGTGCAGTCCTCTTTTGCCACATTTGTGGTCGCGCCAACTCGACCTGCATTGTTTCAGCAATCCAAAATAGGAGTAAAACTGAGATGTTTCAATATAAAGAAAAATAGATATCCCATTATTATTTTGTTTATGTTCATTTTTTTATTTGTACTAGAACATGTCTACTCGTTTGACCAATGAAGAGTATCTTACCTATGTAAGAGATGACGAAGACGATATTGTCCAAGGATAATCCAGTGTGGATCTTAAACTTTTTATAAAAAAATTGTGTCACAGAGCTAATATTGCTTACTCAATATTCAGTCCTTTCGAAATTGAAAATAAAACAAGCCTTTATTCGATACGTATTACGAGTATTTTGCGAGAATTTAAAATCTGAAGTAGGCACATGGGATAGCTTTGTTCTAGTAGTATCATCCATTGAAGGATGCTCCATCCAGCTCGTGGAACAACTAAGAAGCATTAATATAAAAAAATATGAAGTAATGACAAATCAAGACTTTATGGAGGGTGATTCAGTGCAAGATATCACCGTCAAAAGTGAGGATGCTAACTTATTAGCAGAATTATTAGTTGCTGCAAGTCCCAAATGGAAAAACATCGCTGTTTCTCTCAGTCTAAAGGAACATGAAAAAGAAAACTGTAAAACTGACGATATAAAACTTTGTTTGTATAATGTTATTGCTTGTTGGTTAACAAATCACTCAAACACAACTCTGACAAGACTACAGGAATCTCTAGCCAGCAGTGTTGTAGGAGAAAGAAACTTAAGCTTGCAAATAAAAGAAAAGTTCAAGCAGGCTAAGCTTTCTCAGGAAGACTCATTAACTTCTCCATCACAGCACACATCAGTTTCAGCCACCTCTCTCATGAATCCTGTAATTACGGGCATGTCAAATGCATCAGTTGAAGTAGCTGAAGGTAAGTCTACATTACTTCTGGTTGAGGCTACTCCAAAGAACTTTGTGTCATACCAATGGAAGAAGAATGAAACTGCCATAGAAGATAGCTCTCATTATACAGGAGTCCATAGTGATATGCTTGTCATTAGCAAAGCTTGTAGAGGAACAGAGGGAGAATATACATGCTGTGTTACTTATCAGGAGAAGGAAGTATGCAATGAAAAAATAAATGTAAAGACTCTGTTTCCACTCGGGAAGAAAAAGCTTTTAGATGTATACTTGAGTAAAAATGAAATCCCAAATTCTCATGACACTTGGCCTCCTAAAGTTTCAAAAGAATTCATAAACTTAGGTTTGATTATATCACCTGAAGATTCCAAATACAGTTGTGATTATTCTGTGCGTGGAGATATTGACGACATAAAAGCTAAGAAAAGTAAAGTTAAGTACGAGGAGGTATTTAAAGTATCTAGCAGTGAGTTAATAATGCTAGAAGGACGTCCTGGAAGTGGAAAGACTACTCTAGTCCATAAAATTGTAAAAGATTGGGCTAATGGGAAAACTCTACATGGAGCTCAACTAGTATTTCTTGTAGTACTCAGGGAATTTAATAACTCTCAAGCCCACAGTTTGTCTGATCTGCTGAAGATGTTTTATTATGACGAAAAATTGAAGTCTGTATGTCAATTTATTCATGACTCCAATGGAGAAAACACAGTCTTTGTAATTGACGGATTGGACGAGTATCGTTGTCAAGACAAAGAGAGTAATGTAATTTATCAACTTTTGGATAAGAAGCTACTTCCTCTAGCCATGATCATAGTTTCTTCACGCCCATCAGCTTCTAAGTCTGTAAGAGAGGATGTTCTTTCGAAGAGAATAGAAGTATTTGGTTTTAGTGAAAATGAAATTATGGAATACATTGATCATTTTCCTTTCAGTAGCATCTCTTCTGCATGCAGTAATACAACAAGCAGTCAGTCTGTCCAAGATTCTCTTAAAGAATATTTACATTCTCATCCCAATGTCATGGATATGTGTTACTTGCCAGTACACTCTGCTATGATTTGCTATCTCTACGACTCTGAAAGTGTAAGTCAGTTATCTACACAAACTAGTATTTATGAAGAGTTCACCAGATCACTGATTCTACGTCACCTACGAACTAAATATCCACAAATAAGTTTAAACTATTTGCAAGAATTAAAAGGAGAATTTCAAGAGTATTTCAACAATATATGCAAACTTTCTTATTATATGACTGTAAATTCTAATCAAATTATGACCTCAGATGAAGTAGCATCATATCTAGGCTGTAAGGAAACTTTCAATGATTCCAACTGTCTCGGATTGCTTACCATTTACCACGAAATTAAAAACACTGGCAATACAAGAAAAATTTATTTTCTACACTTGACCCTACAGGAATTCCTTGCAGCATATTACATTGCCCATTTAAGTACGTCAAAACAAGTTAAAATTTTTAAGGAGCACTCAGGATTAATAGATATGAAAACAGTATGGGTATTTTATTGTGGCTTAGTATCATTTCAGCCAGGCATGAAACAGTTTAAAGAAATTTTTTTAATAAAAGAAAAAGGTTATAGAACGGACACTTTGGTGTCGCGAATAAAATATGCTTTTGAATCACGAAGTCAAATAGTTTGTGACAAAGTTACAAAACAAATAGATGGTTGTTTCCGTCTCAGATGGACCATACTAACTCCCAGTGACTTGTTAGCTCTCAGTTATGTCATATGTAATACAACTATGCCAGTAAGAGAGTTGTTGATTGGTGAGTTACCCAATGATGACAGTAAACTGAACATTTTACTCAAGAATATCTTCAAAACAAATCTCTGCCACCTTACTGAACTAGTCATTGATACTTCAATATATACAGTAGGGTTTGATTATCTCATTCAAATACTAAAATCTAAGAGCCTCCAGTGGTTAGAAATCAAATTAAAAAATATATCTTGTAAACAATGTGAACTATTAGTTGATAATTTAATAAGTTTGAATAATTTAAATTGGCTCTCATTATCACTATCTTCCACACCCGATAGCATTGAGACATTGTTTAAGGCTTTGTCGAATTCATCTTTGCGAATTTGTAATTTCAATATTATTTTTACTGACATCACTAATGAGGGTTTTAAGACATTAACTAGAGGTCTAACAGCTGATATAAGACTTCGTGAGTTGAGATTTGAAAATAGTTGTGTCAGAAATGAAGATCTCACACCTGCCACTAGTGAATCTGATGATGCTAACTCAAGTACTACTTGCCAGTCAATGAATACTATTACCTCAGAAGGAGCAGCTAGTCTGGCAAGTTCATTTAAACATCTCAAGTATCTACAGAAACTTGACTTATCACACAATGACATTGGCAATGATGGAGTAAAGAGTTTGTCAAGTTCATTTCATTTTTTTAATGGGCTCAGAAAACTAGATTTGTCAGACAACAACATTGGTTCTGAAGGAGCAACTAGTTTATTTAGTTCATTTCATGGCATCTCTGAGCTTACAGAGCTGGATTTATCTCATAACAGCATCAGTTCTGAAGGAGCAACTGGTTTATCTATTTCATTTCCATATCTTTCTGGTCTCAAAAATTTAGATTTATCGCATAACATGATTGGTTCTGAAGGAGTAATTAGTTTATCCAATTGATTTCAACATATCTCTCAGGTACGGTATCTAAATCTATCACACAACAATATTGGTTATGAAGGTATTCAGCATCTAGCTAGAAATCTTTCATTCCTGACTCATCTAACAATTTTTGACATATCATATAATGATATTGATCTTGAAGGAGCACTATTAATACTATCTAACCTCAAAGAATGTCATGAATTACTTATAGCTTACATCAGTCATAGAGCTAATAAAAGATCATGGCATGAACTTGTCGTACATGATATTGTGACAAGAGATGACGTAACTGCTATAGAAAAGTTAAAAGAAGCTGCACAATGCAAGAAAAGAAAAAGAAAACTAGATTTAGGTTTCGACATCTTGGAGATTTTACCTTCTGAAATTATATCACAAATTTTATGTAGATTTTTTGAGTAGAGTATTTTTTAAGTCATCAAATTTACAGCAGATTTTAGCTAAATTACTATTTTTTATAGTTATTCAATTATTGTGATTGTGAATTTTTAGTCTTATTTGATTTTGTTTAAGTGGTATATTATTATGATTCTCTTTTACATATGAAATAAAATAAAAATATTTCGACAGTTTCCACCACAAAGTGTGAGCACATAAAATAATAAAGTTACTTAGTTCTTTGTGATTAGTATTTACTTCATAAAATATATTTTCATTTTTTGTTTCCTCCTCCTATTTCTCCTCCTCCTCCTTCCTACTATTATTATTTTTGTCATTTATTATTAGTCATCTATGCCTCTCAGTTTTCTTTCATCTCCTGTAAACTTTTATTCCAGTATTCAGTCAACACTGAAGCTAAATTTATATTCATCACTATAGAAACTGATGTTCCACTACTTCAAACAGTGCAAACTAAAAAACTGAAACTTCTGCCTTTAACTCCTCATTAAATATCATGTGCTTACTTCACGCTTGTCTTGGGGTAGTTTCCATGTTGATTAGCATGAGATTCCACATTTCCAGCGAGGTCCTCCTAGTTATTAGTTACGATTTTAAGTGTAATTTCAAATTGAAGAATGCATCAAACACTGCAAGGCAGCCACATACAGAATGTCTGCTGGGTGTGTGAGTTTTAACAAAAATAATAAACTTATTTAAGGTGAATGATAACTATACTAATTGGAATATGAATACAAATAATGAATGTTAATATTGTTTGGGTCTCCCAAACAACCGCTAACTAATATTCAATTGTTTGTTTGTCTGTTTTGTTGTTTCATTTGGTGTTCATTTGTTGCTTGTGCAGCTTGTTGCCATTGCTCATTTAATTGTATTCATTGCTCCATTTATGTACCACTTCCTGTGCATGCTCAGTACTTGTATGCATGGCCTGGGACCACATTTCCCAGTTGGCATTGTCAGTATTCTAATCTGTTTGAACATTCTGTAATCTGCTTTACTAGCTGAAAGAGAGTCTAATGATACTGTAAGCTAGCTTAGCTAGTCTAGGGCAGACAGTCAACTACTTGGCTGCCTGCTAGTCTCAGTCAGAGTGGTCCTTCTGTTAAACTCCTTGCTTGTGGACTTACACCCCACAATCAAATATAATTGAATGGGTGAAAAGATGAAATATTTCAACAAGTTAGGAAATGCAAAGTTAATTACTTAAAACTGAAAAGGTGAAAATGGGTTTGTACATGTAAGGATGATAATGGACAAACTAGCACAAGAAGACAAACAAGTAAACTTAAACTTGCAATACATTGTACATTGTTACGTGGTGGAGAGAATCACCACAGCAGTGATACCTATGTCTACCAGTCCTACCGTGCTACCTATGTCTACCAGTGCTACTATGACTTTACACTAACGTAAGCCTCTGCATAGGACTCCGAAAAGCAACCGAACTCACAACAACAGCCAATATGAATGGAACAAAATGATCAACCAAAACACAAACACACTTTAAAATCAGCTAAACTCTCTGCAAGGGTCATATATCGCTTGCCCTAAGCATGGCCTTTAAGTGGTGAGGATATTCTGTATGGTATTGAGAATCATGTAACTGTTAAGCTCTACAGTTCAAGATGTATATAATAGTTCTGGCATGTAGACCATTTAGATCTTGCAATAGTGTAGTGCAGCATGCACTACATGAATTGTATTCTTTATACTTATTATCAATAAACCACTATCAATACAATATCCGTAAAAACAACAACAAAGAAATGGCTAATTTGAACTACTGCACTTTCTTTTTATACTTGCTTCCCTATTCGGTAACATGTTTACCCTGAGTAAGCCCATTTGTGAAATTTAGAATTTCTTACACTTCGAACCTTTTAATGTCCTTTGCATCATATCTAAAGTTAGGTTTACTGGTCATCATGATGTCCTGGTTTCGCTGATAGCACACTGAAGAGAAGTATATTGTGATCTTGGGTGTTTGAAATACTGTACCAGCTCTTAAATCTGCGTATGCACATGGCAATAAATTACTTGTGAATTCAGTAGCTGGCTTCCAGTGAGCACATTTATTACATGCATAGTGATGGTGAGCAAAACACAAAGAATCAGTTCGAGGACGAACTGTTTTAGTTCATGTACTGAAGGTTCAGTGTAATGACACTGGGCATCACTAGCATGATAATTATTCTGTTCAGTAAAGCTGGGATATATATGCAATATAGATAGAGTATACTATATTAATTAAATATACTATATTTTTCGCTGCAATTAAACTGCTGGAACATCAACAATGGATAACTGTGAAGCTATATTTGAAGATGATCTCTACTGTTTATGAGTAAGCTTTCTTTTAAGGTAATGTTGAGACTTGACCAACTCAGCATGCTTTTAAAAGCCAAACTGGCCACGCTTGATGTTAATGTTAAACTTACAATTCTATTAGTGAATGTTCTAGTTCTAATAGTGGTACTGCATGTCTAGAATGCAGCTAGAATAGCCAATCCAGCCACTAATTACTTGGAATAAACCAGCTGCATGCAGTTTGAAAACAGCTGCATTGAAATACAGATATATGATTTCTTTCCATAGCCAATATAGTTAGACCTGTGTCCCCAGAATACCAGTATTTATAGAGGTAGCTATAGATAGCCCAACTTTGCTGTTCAGCAATGCTTGTGGATTTATTTGCGGTGTCTAAGGAGGTATTTATAGTAATAAGAAATAATGAGACATACTCTCATTTTTGTTTTGGATGAACCACATATAATGTGTCCACCAGGGCTATGAAAAGTATTAGAGCAGGAAACAATTTCAACAATTACATAATACAATGTTAAGAAACTCATAAGGGGTCTTCTTGCTACTCAACATAACAATATGGATGTTGCTTTGGTTTTACTTTTACACTGTACTTGAGCTAGTTGTAGTTATTTCTAACAAAAATAGCTATATCATTTTTAAGTTTTAAGAGTGGCAGTACATACCATCACACTTAGGTCCTGGTTCAATTCCCGGTAGTGACAAAATCATTTTTAATCCTTTATTGTTTAAAAAAGCCTGTGAGAGAGAGAATACATCTAATGTAGACTATTTTAATGTTATATTTTGTGGGAGAAAAATTACATTCAGTTAAAGAATCCCCTTACGGGATTACACGAGTTTTTTAATTTTTATTTGTTATATAGTACAAGTTTTTATACCCAGGAGAGTCAAAACATTTTTGTTGCTATTAAGATTGACTCTTATTTTGCTATAAAATGATTGGACTAAATCCTGAAGTGCTATTAAATTTTCACTTGCGGGAGCAGAGCCCACACTTAAAACGTTACGATAGCAGTGGTCAAAACATCTAGTGATGCAATTAAGCAATAAAACATTTTTATAATAGTACCATTAATAGTAAAATACCTCAGACTTGCGTTGTTGAACGCCCCACTTATAATTTTATACAGTAAGGAAATGGGCATTTTATAATTAAAATGGTTGCTGAGCACCAATCAGCAACTTCTAGCTTCGTTTTGTTTAAATTTTATTCACATTATGAAATATATACTCATGACTTTTCTTGTGTTTTATTTTCATCTTTAAATATAAAAGATATTGAATATTGAGTAGGAACCAGTTTATTTGATCAAATCCAATGGAAGTGGAAGCTCTTTATAAAGGGACTCTGAAAAGCCACCAAACTCAACATCAGCCAATATGAACGGAACAAAATGATCGACCAAAATACAAAATACACTCTAAATTCAGTTAAACTCTCTACTAATTAATACTTGCATCGACATGACCTTTAAGTGGAGAGGATCTGAAAATTGTTTGACAAAAGGTTCCAGTACTGACACCTTTTTAATGGTGGTTCTGGCGATTTAGACCATTTTTAAATATAGGGCATGCCTCACTTATGATCTGGAAGGAATAATAAGATGGCCAATTATTAAAGCTTCATTATGCAGGGTTTCATACCGATCCCCCCCCCCCCAAATTTAGAACGTGATACCGTTGTAGAAGATTGAGCTGGTGATTGTGACGTGGTAGACGGTATTGTTACTAGTGCACTCAGACTTGGTGTTGAAATAATTGTTGTTGAGGGATTATCACTGTTCAATTGCCCGTCTGATCACCTTCAGTAAGAGCGCTATCTGGATCCTCTATACTGGAGGTTCAGGTATTGCAGCGTTCATTGGAAATTCTTCAGGAACAAATTCTGCCACATGATTTGGAAATTCATGAAGTTTAATATGGTCAATGTGACGTTTCCATTTCTTCCCTCTCCTACTTCCACCAGTTTTTTAAGACAACTCCTGGAATCCAGATGTCACCTGGATGCATATTCTTCACCATAACTGCCTGTCCAATGTCCATGATTCTTGGATGAGCATGTTGGTCATGTTGATGTTTTTGTGCTGCTTGCTTTGCTAACATTTGTCCTGTAAGTTGGGTTTAAGTAAATCAAGACATGTGAAAATGGCACAGAGAACAAGGAGATTGTTGAGTAGTGAGGGGTTGCAAACTGTGGTACATTGTCTAATACCACTTGCTCAGGTAATTCATAAGATGAAAAAAGTTGATGCAAGATTTCTACAGTCCTAGTGGTGGTGGTTTGGTTCATCTGAAAAACTTCAACCCACTTAGAATGTGCATCGATGACTAAGAAATACATGTTCCCCAAGAATTGACCATGTATATGTGTTGCTATGGGCAACTTGGCCACACCCAAGAATGAAGTGGTATGGGCAACTTTCTCAAGGTCCTTGTCGAGACCTGGCCACCAGAGATGACTTCGAGCGATGCCTTGGTGCAGCTCAAGCATGTTGAATGTCTCTACAGTCAATTGGCAATGCCAGGATTTGACATATTGTAATCACTTGGCTCACTTGAATGACCAGAGCCAGTAGTGGGTAGTGGAAGATGAGACAAGGTATCTGCACTCCCATGATCATAGACTTAATACTCAACCGCGTATGTGTATGTTGCCCAATGTTTGAGGCATGCAGCAGCAATAAGTGGAATTCCTTTCTTAAGACCCAATATTATGGTTAATGGACGATGATCAGTCAGCAGAGTAAACTTCCTGCCATACAGGTACTGATGAAAATTTGTGGACTACAAAAACTAAGGCAACAGCCTCCTCTTCAATCTGAGCATAGTTCTTTTCACTCGCTGAAAGAGCCCGGCGATACAAATACGATTAGGTCTCTCTTCTCCATTGTGACATGATTGAGACAACACGGCCCCAATGCCATATGCTGAAGCATCTGCCGCCAGGCATATTGGAAGTTGGGCATCATAGTGGCCCAGCACTGGAGACCTTGTCAGTATATCTTTTGCCGAAAAGCTGCTTGGCAGTCAGAACTCCACCTCCATTTGTATTTGACTTGTAACAACTTATTTAGTAGATGTAAGACTGAGGCAATATCAGGTAGAACATTCCATAGAAATTTAGGAGTCCTAAAAATGAATGTAGTTAAGTGATATATTAGTGGGAACAGGAGCATTCTTGACAGCATCAAGCTGGTCAGGAAGAGTGTGTCAAGTGTTGCCAGGTACTCTGCATCGTTCGAGCCTGTTAATCATGTCATTTATGTACACAGCTTTACATATGCCTTGCAAATAGTATCCATTGTACTTTGGAAAAGTGCTGGTGCAGAAGCTATACCCAAAGGTAATCTCTTGTAGCGATAAAGACATTTGTGGGTATTGACAGTAGTGTATAATAAAGATTATTTGCTCAATTCATATTGTGAACTTTTTGCCGCCAGCTAAAGTAGCAAACAAGTCTTTGGGTTTTGGCAATGGATATTGATTCACCGTAAGACTGAGTTTATGTTACTTTATAATCCCCACAGATAATAAGTTTCCCATCTTTCTTTGGTACTGCTACTAGGGACTAGCCTATTCACTGTGACTAACCCGTTCAATTATGCCATCCCTCTCTAATCTGTCTAATTCACTACCCACAGCCTCTCGAATAGCAAGGTACAGATCTGGGTTTGTGAAATTTCGGCTGGGAAATCAGGTTTCACTAAGAGCTTAGCTTTGAACAGTGTAACACAGCCTAATCCATTACTAAAAGCAGATGATTCATACCTTCTTTGGATATGCTCCAAGGATATCGCAGGTGTACTGGGATGTACTGCTCTGACACACATCTCCTTCCAGTCCAGCTGGATATGTTGTAGCCAGTTCCTTTCGAGAAGAAAAGCACCACTGCCAGCAACAAAGATAAACGGAAGTGACTTTTTCTGGTTGTTGTATTGAATATCCACTAATACTTCTCGCTTGACCTCTATTAACTCCTCCGTGTAGGTTCAAAGTGTTAATCTGGACTGCTGTAAGGATAGATCTGGAAAAAGTGTTTGGAATTTAGCCGTGGGGATGATTGAGACACAGCCCCAGAGTCTACCTCCATTCTCACTTCTGTGCCATTTAGTAACAAATTATCATGAAGTGGGTGGCTACTATTAGTCAGTGTACAGATGTGCAACTCCTCTTGGCTTCCCTCAGAGTCATTGTGTGACCCACTTAGCACTTTCGGGTGAGTGACTGCGAGAGCGACTTGATTGTGGTTTTCTTGGTGGTTGGTTAACTGGCTTACTGTGACACACTGATGCAACATGACCTTTTTTACCACAATTCCTGAACTCAGAGTCACGAAATTAACATTCTGCCTAATTGTGGTTGTTGCAACCACATCGATAACATACTGGTCTCTTTGAGGTATTGCTATCTCTCCTCCTAGGCGGTCCTTTCCCAGATGATTTGTTTGTCTGCCCTATGGCTCCGTCTTTGATCTTAAGAGGCTGAGTGTTCTTCCTTGTAGCTTCCATGCCTTGTAATAGTGACAGAGCGTTGTCCAACTTTAGGTCAGCTTCAGCTAAAAAGGTCTTTTCTGAATATTGTCACTAAAGCAATCAGCAAACTAAATGATTACGTAGAGCCTGATCTAGATAGTCACCAAATTCACAGTGCAGTACTAGCTTCCTCAACTCCGCAGTGTATTCCGTGATAAATTCCTCATTCTGTTGGTTACGGTGGTGAAAATGGAACCTTTTCACGATCACTAACTAGTTGGGAGTGTAGTGAGTAAACTTTGACGATGTCCTCATATGACTTGTCTTGTGGGCGAGTATATAGGTGTTTAGAAGGCTTCTCCTCGCGTGCTGTGCTTCTAACATTAGTTGAGCAGGTATTTTCCTATTAGCAGAAAAAATTGATTGCCATCAGATGCAGATCAAGTCTTTCCAGTTAAGATTCTATTTGCTCTGATTCGGGTTCAAATGCACCCATTGCTCCCACTGCAGCAGCTACCTGTTGGAGAATCTGTCCTTTTGCATCCTTATTGTCTAAAGGTAAGTTGAGTTCATCTGGAAATCCTCGTTGACAGATGTAGTGTCTTGGGCCATGCAAGCACTACTGAGCCAATCTAGCTAATGTGTCTTAGTTCAATCCATTAGATTTAATAATCAACTACAAAAAGTCTGACTGATTATAAAGATCAGGGTGACTGATTAAGTACTCAGGAAATTATGACATAATAGATATTTACATCAAGATTAATAATGAATAAATAAGAAATAAATAAATAAAAAATCTAAACTTCAAATAACATAACATATTATATTAATAATAATACTTGAAGTTGATAACAAATAAAATTAAATGAGTGATTAATAAATAATATAATAAATAAATAATTAATAATATAATAAATGATGATAATTAATAATTGTAACTTATTATAATAAAACTTTTAAATAAAATAAAAATAAAATAATAATAAAGAAATAAAATGAAGTCAGGTTGTGATGCCTCCGTTTACTGATACGGAGTTCCCTCGCTGAATTGCAATCGAGAGACGCTGCAGGAGATAGTCAGTTGAACGAGGTTCCCCCGTCTCCAGCCTGATCCGTCTACCCAGATCCCTTACCAAGGCCATCGACTTGGGCCCAGCACTCCCATGGTCTCGATTGCAAGTGGAGAAAAGAAATGGCTCGGTGGAAGGCTACTATATTTCTTTTCTCTTCTCTCCTCTGCTGCGGCAGCCACTCTCCCTTATGCTTGGGTAGCATCAGTTCTATAGGATGGTGCGAAGGTGTCTGGGCAAGTCGTGTCCCATACCAGCAAACGACCTGATTTCCAAGGTGCCAGGGTCACACCATCTGGTCTTCTGCCATCTGACCTGACCAAACCAGGCGGCTCCAGTCGAGACAGGATCTTGGCTGATGACAGAGCCCGCTTCACGATGTCATTCAGTGCGGTATGACATTGATGTCTTCCTTCACTTTGTCTGCAACTGAGGGCATGCCTACCTAGCTCATCAACTATTACTGAGCAGTGCTGGCATTGGTGTGGTCCACATATTGAGGTCCCTAGACGAAGTCCCACTGCCACC
>WLWI01003109.1_pt1 | contig 14253 bp, 7 predicted proteins | sample 6701501 | NCBI WGS metagenome assembly WLWI01 (sample SAMN12718690, study PRJNA515312) | sponge metagenome | isolation source: marine sponge | host: Mycale hentscheli | place: New Zealand: South Island, Marlborough, Capsize Point | collected 2014-11-01
TGAATTATTGAGTAGTACACCCTCTCGTTTCCATACCGGTGTTTTTTCGGACAGGCATGAAAATTTTGTTCGTCCATTTACACTAGCAAATTTTACATAGGGGTTCAGTTTCTGATTGCACAAACCTAAAAAAAACCGATATTATTTAAAGCTCTCACACAATTGCCAGGGTTGAGGTGGGGTGGGGGGCGGAACTTTTCCTAGAACTCCTCAGCTTCCCACCCCTGTCCCCCTAAAAGTAGTCAGCTTCTCCTTAAAGATTGCATTCTGTGTGCAGTAATCCCTGGTAATTAGCTACTCTCTCAATGATTATTACTGCCTCATATAAAGGGCTGAGTATTTGTTCGAACTTCCACTAAAAACAAAGTTTCCTCAATTAAACCCTCAATGTAAATAAATACTACAATTATTTTCACGTGCCTTGGTCATTCTGCTAACATACTCTATTAATAGAACTGGCTAGTTTTTTTTTTTTTGTTTATTTATTCTGCATGGCTATGTACAACATGTCCACTAGTTGAAAAAAAAATGTATACTGAATTACTCAACGTCATACATTTAACATCACACATTTAGACATATCAAAACTATTCTAGGCAAAATGTCAAATAGGTACAATAGTCATGCAGCAGCTGCTTTTGCAACTAGCTTGTAGTTTGGCTGAGGTGCTCCCAGTAAATACAGCTGATGAATATCATTAAGTAGGTGTGCTCTTTATAAATGTTTTTGAAGTTGCAGAATGTCCTCAAGATTAAGAAAGAAAGTCAGACATAGTTACCTGGAATACACAGAGAAGGATATATATCTACCACCTTTAAAGAAAGCAGAATCAAATCATGGAGTGAAGCAAATATTTTGATTAGTTATTTTATGTGTAAATTGATTTTATTTTGTAAAACATGAATACAAACTATGTTAGTGACCAATAATGTGTGTAATAATGATTTGATGCAAACTACTTTAGTTACAAGTGCGACGATTGTGACCAACTCTTTACATTTACTACAAGTCAATGCCCGTTTTTCTCTTTGATATTTGTCTGCAAGGTAAGGCATTCGAATTTCTATGCGACTTTTCAGTGACTGCTGAACTCCAATGGTCCCATTCGGTGTGTTAAGTATTTCATATTTTGAATTTATTTCATGTGCTAGCCTTTTCACTTGACCTGACTTGGGAAGGCTGGGAAGCATACATATTTCATGAAATGCTTCATCTGATATACAAAATTTATCCTTTATATAAAGACTGGAATGAAGTTCACCACCAACTGATTTTACAGAATTGTCTTTGTTGTGTGAAAACATTGCATTCTTAATTTGTAGCGTTTCATGATTCCCTGTGTCAACATTTAGAATTTCGATTGAACACGGCTCGAATCCCTTGTCACTACAAAAACTTAAAGCAGCCTTAACTCCATTGGCTATATTTTTCTTTCTGTTATACTGCTGCTGCCTACTACATTCATTCCATGGTCGTAATGAAGATCCTTTGCTTTTCTCCAATCGTCCAGTTTTTAGTCGAGCAATAACTGTTGCCTGTTCCTTTGTACTTTTTCATATTCTTCAATTCACTCTCAAGTCTCCTTCTCTTGCTATTTTCTTCTTCCAACTGGCTTTCCAGTTTTCTTTTTCTGTTTATGAGCTGATGATTTACTTTCACCTCACTGACTTCAAATTTCCATGAAGTGCTCGGCCATTTCAACAGCTGTTGCTTACGCTTGGCTCCCCCATAGCTTGAATAGCTACAACTTTCCCATCCTCCATAACTTAGTTTTTACTGTTACATTGATATAATAGTTATCCGTTGAATTGGACAGCTAACCACGCACATTGGCAAAATCGCTAGCTATATAAGGGAAAGCTGTGAACCTGTGTGGAATGACTCTGACATACAATATCAACAAGTAAGTTAAAGCTAAGTGGCATGATTGTTAAAGTTAAGCCTAAAAAAAGGCAATATATTAGGCTGGGTATAAGACTAGGTGAGTACCAATGTAAACTAGAACAACAGCAGTCTCTATACTGTCTACACTCAATTACAAATGTTTGAGAAAAGCTTAGTATTATAATTATTAGTAAGATGATTAAATTATTGTTGTAGCTATTTTCTTTGGAGTATCTCTCATCCTGGCAAGACTGGAGTAGCTACCGTCTTTTGATTTATCCCAAGACAAGGATGCTATTGTTGTCAAGTCTAACGAATTAACTCAAATCCAGTTGAACTATGAACGTGTTATTATGAAACTATTTAATCATTATTCAATACTTATTGAAGTGACTGGCGACATTCGGGCAACAGTAAAAACTAAGTTATGGAGGATGGGAAAGTTGTATTCAAGCTATGGGGGAGCCAAGCGTAAGCAACAGCTGTTGAAATGGCCGAGCACTTCATGGAAATTTGAAGTCAGTGAGGTGAAAGTAAATCATCAGCTCATAAACAGAAAAAGAAAACTGGAAAGCCAGTTGGAAGAAGAAAATAGCAAGAGAAGGAGACTTGAGAGTGAATTGAAGAATCTGAAAAAAAAGTACAAAGGAACAGGCAACAGTTATTGCTCGACTGAAAACTGGACGATTGGAGAAAAGCAAAGGATCTTCATTACGACCATGGAATGAATGTAGTAGACATCAGCAGTATAACAGAAAGAAAAATATAGCCAATGGAGTTAAGGCTGCTTTAAGTTTTTGTAGTGACAAGGGATTCGAGCCGTGTTCAATCAAAATTCTAAATGTTGACACAGGGATTCATGAAACGCTACAAATTAAGAAAGCAATGTTTTCACACAAAGACAATTCTGTAAAATCAGTTGGTGGTGAACTTCATTCCAGTCTTTATATAAAGGATAAATTTTGTATATCAGATGAAGCATTTCATGAAATATGTATGATTCCCAGCCTTCCCAAGTCAGGTCAAGTGAAAAGGCTAGCACATGAAATGAATTCAAAATATGAAATACTTAACACACCGAATGGGACCATTGGAGTTCAGCAGTCACTGAAAAGTCGCATAGAAATTCGAATGCCTTACCTTGCAGACAAATATCAAAGAGAAAAACGGGCATTGACTTGTAGTAAATGTAAAGAGTTGGTCACAATCGTCGCACTTGTAACTAAAGTAGTTTGCATCAAATCATTATTACACACATTATTGGTCACTAACATAGTTTGTATTCATTCATGTTTTACAAAATAAAATCAATTTACACATAAAAAACTAATCAAAATATTTGCTTCACTCCATGATTTGATTCTGCTTTCTTTAAAGGTGGTAGATATATATCCTTCTCTGTGTATTCCAGGTAACTATGTCTGACTATCTTGAGGACATTCTGCAACTTCAAAAACATTTATAAAGAGCACACCTACTTAATGATATTCATCAGCTGTATTTACTGGGAGCACCTCAGCCAAACTACACGCTAGTTGCAAAAGCAGCTGCTGCATGACTATTGTACCATTTGACATTTTGCCTAGAATAGTTTTGATATGTTACCAGTGCAAATTGTGATTCTTATTTACAGAAGTTTGTTGATGTTGAATTACTTAAATTTCACTTCACATAAGCATGTCCTTCAAAACACTACATCTCAGGTTTAATTTTCCCATACCATGTTACGGGTTGTTTTTTCTGAGATGTGACCTGTGCCCAGTCTTAAGGTGCCCAGTCTTAAGGTGCCCAGTCTTAAGGTGCCCAGTCTTAAGGTGCCCAGTCTTAAGGTGCCCCGGATCAGAGTGGGTTGAGTGTACTATCATTAGCTATTTAAGCTACTGAAAAAACAAGAAAGAGCACACCATCATATTTTCTTGATACTGCACTCTTTGATTAATCCAGGCACACTATAAATGCTATGTACTGCTTAATAATTAATCTAAGTAATACGGGAGAAAAATTAATGAAATTCAGAATTGTTTTCTTGTTTACTTGTTTATCAAAACCATTTTTAGTTGTCAAGAAATTATTCTAATATTGTTATCCTGGCAGACTATTGCCAGAGTGGATGACATCATGAAGACAGCCAGTGCCTTAGCACAGTTGGATGTGGCCACGAGTCTGTCAAAGCTGGCCATAGAGAAGGTATGTGTGTGTGTGTGTGTGTGTGTGTTCAATTATGTTAAATAAACTCTTTGTATGCTTTTTTTTTTTTTTTTTTTTTTTTGCATAGCAATGTGATACCTTTCAATAGATAACAATTGCTCTATTACTGGTGGTGTTGGCAAGTGATTTCTGTGCATCTAATATGTCACAACAACATTATAATATATATATACACAATACTGTTAATTTAAATTATTTATTATTATTATTGTTATTATTACTACTACTACTACTACTACTACTACTACTACTACTACTACTACTACTACTACTACTACTACTACTACTACTACTACTACTACTACTATTCCTGTAGAACTATTGTAGACCCATCCTAACTGAGGATCTGAAGTTCAACATCACTGAAGGTCTCCATCCAGTGGTGTCCAGTCTCAACACTACTAACTTCACCAGTAACACATGCAACCTCAATGACAAGTTCATGTGGCTTATCACAGGACCCAACATGGGAGGTGGGGAAAAAAAGGATGAAGTAATATTTAAGCATGTTCAGATTGTTTACCAAATGAAATATGACTGATTAGCGGTGTGTCATACTAAGGTACAATATGTTAATTGTTTTTCTTTGGGTGGAGTGAAGGATAGGGGTATGTAAGGGGAGTGGGTAGGGGGCAAGAATGAAACTTGAGGAGTCGTAAGTAATTACACATAAAATAAGTGAATTTTGATTGTTTATCTGTGGCTATCTGAACTGATTGAGAATTACTAAAATGCTGAACAGAATCTCAGACCAGAGATTTACATTCTGTAGTCATACTGTCATTGTAATGTATTTTTTATAATGCTTACTAAATAAATGGGATGATTCAGAATTGGAAAGACAACAACTATTAAAATAGAAACAAAGATATAATAATATGGACTAATTGGTTGTTGTTTTTTAAATATATTTTCATACTTAAAAATCACTGAACTTCTATTCCAGTATCTTTCTCCATTTTCCAGTATCTTTCTCCATTTTCCAGTATCTTTCTCCACTGTTCAGGGCCTTAACATTATATATCAGCTTCATGATACCTCAATCGTTGTATTATTTTTATTTTAGGAAAGAGCACTTTTTTGCGCCAAAATGCCATCATACCCATATTGGCACAGGTTTGTTGGTGTCCTTAATTAGAGGGGAAAAAATTTGTTACACTTTTTCCAATGTTTGTGCACAGATGGGAAGTTTTGTTCCAGCACAAAGAGCAGAAATGGGAGTGGTTGATCGGATGTTTGCTAGAGTTGGGGCCAGTGACAATGTCTCTAAAAATATGTCCACCTTTCAAGTGGAGATGTCAGAAATGGCGCACATTTTGCTCAACGCAACCTCTCGATCATTTGTCGTTATTGATGAATTAGGTCAGTACATTATATATATATAACAGGTCATTGGAATGCTACTAACAAAAAAAAAACACTATTAAAAGTATAGTGTCCACTTCTATTTATTGTATGTCTGGGCATAAGTGCCTTATTAGGTAATGGAAGATGATTGTCTAAAATTGGAAGATAATGATGTCATTAATAAATTGTTTTGTGTCAGGTCGAGGCACTGCTTTCAATGAAGGACTGGCCATCGCAGGAGCAGTCTTGCAATACATTCATGACAAAATACGTATGCTAGTATAGACTTAAAGTATAAGTACATTAAATAGTGCTGTGATAACAAGCAAGCATTCATATGTGCAAGTTTAGTGAATCACTTCTCTTTATATCAATAATGGCATAGTTATATGTGATGCTTTTGTTTCTAGTAGTAATGAAATGATATTGTAGCCATTATTTGCACAGTATAAAGTTAGACCGAATTTAATATTTTTTAACATGATGAATACTTAGTAGTATAACATGATTAGAAGTGTTTATTATCACCAATTGCAATCTTGTTATTCTCAATCATTCAACAAATTCTTTGTAGGTTGCTCTAGTGTAGGGTATTTAGTCTTTTAGTTAGCAGTACTGAAAGATCACCTCTTATTGAAACAAGTGGTGGAGGAATAAATAAATGTTTGCATTTGAATGGTTTCTAGACTGTCGTTGTTTAATGGCCTCTCACTTTCACCAACTGGAGCATGTGGTATTTCTGCCAAATGTTGCAAACTTTAAATTCACAGCCAAGAAATTTGACAACCACCTCGTGTTTTTGTACAAAATTCAAGTAAGTGTATAGTAGAGTATTATTATTATTATTATTATTATTATTATTATTATTATTATTATTATTATTGAGATTTTGGTTAGATATCTTCACAATGATATTTTTAGGTACATGACCCATGAAATAACTCAAGATATTTCATGCTGTTATTTCACCTATACTGGGCAAGCTCATTACACCTGTAGTTATAGCAACCAGCCAAACTTTTCAATTTTCTCAGTTTTACAGCTACCTTCCCCTGGTGTACCTTGCTCTTTACCTGCTCAACAGGGTTAGAGCAGCTGCTAAAATATCAGCTGGGGGTGTGGGTAGCCCCTATAACCAACTTTACTGTGAGTTTCCCTTCCTCTCAGTACTAACTACATAGTGAAGATAACTAGTGTGGAATAAACCACTTATTGCACTTGTCAGAATGTTATGGCAAGATATTTCACTCTCAGGCTTTATTTTCACTCGCCTCTGGCTCATGAAAATAAATTAGCCTGCTCAGTGAAATATTTTGCCATATCACACTCTGACTCATGTAATAAGTATTATATATATATATATATATATATGTGTCTACCCCTGGAGGCTACTCAAAAACGTAAGCATTTGCACGGGCGCAAGAAATTTGGGAGAAAAGACTTTGGAATAATGCTAGGAATAGAAAAAGAAAGGCAAAGAGCTACGGACACAGAATGGGAGAGACATTCGTAGTTAGGTCTTCCAAAGTTAGCCGAGTTCATTTATTCTTTTAGTGGCGGTGGTAAGTTAACTTCGTCATAGTGCGCTGTTCGTAACAGATCATTTCTTACTTGAAAATCCGTTTTCTAATGGTCAAGTCACTAAGAGAATACGACGTAATGCTATATCTACTAGAGCTCTGATACAATAGAGCATTTTGAACGAAGCGTACTTTGTAAAGGCAACTAGCTTAAAAAGAAAACTGTTAGTTTATCGATCCTTACCCGTATCATCATTGGAAATTTGATTGCTGCTTACCCCTTGAAAATCCTTTGTCCAATAGTCAAGTCACGAAGAGAATACAACGCAAGTTTTGCGCTGGTATATCCAGTGAACAAGTATGTATAAAAGTGTTGTGTGTTGCTAAAGAATAGCAATAAACTAAACAAAAATATTACAAAAATTATTAGCAGCTAGCATTCAAATTTAAATTTCAGTCAGACCAGCTCGCTCACCATTTGTGCTGAAGCACATCAGTTATTATTATTATTATTACTGACTTTATTTAGCCAGGGATAGTGAAACATTCCTATGCACTAGAAGTTGCAAGCCTTTCAGGGATTCCTAGAGAAGTAATTACTAAAGCTCAAGTAAGTGCATAAAAAAATTAGATTATAGCAATTTTTTCTCGTTCTAACAGCCAATATTGTTAATTAAAACTTAACCCGATTAGATGTTTGTTTATTGTTGTTGTTCCAAAGTTACAGTTATATTTATACCAGATTATGTATCACTATAGTAGGACTTAGTGTACTGGTACTGGTATAGTCAAACAGATATTGTCATTTATTCAAAAATGATGTGATCGTGTGAAAAATGCATAATCTCTTATGATGCTAAAAATAGTATGTTGATAGATTAGTTATGGTAACACTTCCTTTCATTGAGTACTTTTAATTCGGCTAATTAAACTCAGTTTTATTCTTGCTGGTATTTACTTGTTTGTGTGAATGACAAATTTGGTAAAGTCGTAAAATAGTTCAAGGAAGGAGTGAGCTGAAATATGACTGTTGACAACGAGGTTAGTAGTTCTTCTCTGATTATTTTAAATACTTTTCAGGAACTATTACATGCTCAGTCTACCAATCTGTCTGAAAAACCAGAACACCTAAACTCAGTTGAGGTTTCTTGTTTAAATAGAACTGCTAATCTTCCCCATGAAGAACAGCAGACAACCTATTTGTTGAACAACCAGGAGAAAGCCATCTTAGTAGGTATACAATTATCAACCTATAATGATCTTGGATTCTTATTTGCTTTCTGATTATTTCCAGATCTGATCAAGTGTCAAGCAGAAACAGCTATGCCACAGGAAGCTTATCAGTTGCTGACACAATTGCAACACAAGTTTTATGTGGGCAAAGAGGACTATTCATTACCACATCAAGTTAGAGACAGACTAGACTGATAACTATCAGCTCCGAGACTCCATTTTTGTTTATTTTCTTAAGTTTGTAACGTTGAAATTCAATCATGTCATGTTTTGCACGCTTTGATTCACTTCTGTCCAATCAATCACTTGATAATAATACAACTTGAGAGATACTTGTGGAAGTGTTCTTCAGATTAACATGGTGGCTAGCACTCTCTTTATCTCTCATTAGATTAATAAGTCATTTTTATAATTAGGAATAGGTAAACAATCCAATAAGCTGTTTGCATCAGACTTGGCTGCTATGGATTATCTAGTAAAGACTCTGTATCTATATTACAACTGTATCAGTTTGAAGATGGTGAAATTTTTAGGAGCTTTTTTACACACTTTCAGGTGTTTTTATATTTATTACATTAATTTTGTTTAATTAGATGGGGTTTTCCTAAAAAAGTTACTTAATATCTTAGTGAGATTATTACAATTTTGTAATTAGCTATAGCTACTTATTTGGGACGAGTATATAGTAACCTGCAGGCATACCCACATGTACTGATGAACTGTTGCTTTTAATGTATTTAAATTCAGTTATACATACTAACAAGTACCCTGCCACATTGTAACGCTTGTAATAAATTTTGCAAATTAAGAATATTGTAGCATAAGCGCTTTTTTTTATTTATTTATTTTATTTTTTTAAATCTATGGTTTCATTCTCTCTTTCTTGAGCAAACTGCAGTGCTAAGTCCCTCTGCTTGTGGACTAACTATAGCTATTTTGCATGATTACAATAATAATCGGGCACTTTGTATTAACACAGTACATTTTACCTGTCAAGATCGTCACAATCACAATAGTATAGCTCAACTTGTGCATGATAGGTTAGCAACAAGCTCTTAGTACTACATGCTCGATGGTAAGGTTCTAATTCCGCTGCTACTGGATGTTAGGTCTCAGTTAATCCAAGTGGCTGCCACCAGTTCTCTTCCCTCTCAGTTATGGTACTCCCTGCACTATACTACTCCTGTTCCAGTTGGTATATTGGATCTTTGTGATAGCAACAGGAGGAAGTACAAATATAAGAGGAAGAAGAGACCCAGAGAACTCAGAGGACCAGCCTTATATAGTCCAGGCCTCTGAGATCACCAGAGAATCACATGAAAATAAACTGACCAATAAGACAACACATAGGGCACATGCATGAAGAGAAAGTTATGAATAATGGCAAGGAGATGAAATGGTGTGCCTGGACATTGCACACCATAGTAAGCACAAAACTTAATAATTAAAGGGGACAGAAACAACAGCAAATTTGAAGAGCTCATAGCATTTCTATTATTTCTTTGTCAAGGTAAAAATTATTATCAACCCGTGCTCCTTTAGCTATAGCTACTGGATGTTGCTTATGAAATTAATGAGGTGACAAACAATTCTATCCTACTATTTTATTTCAGTTATTATGATTAAATTTTTTTAATCCTTCGCTTTTCTTGGAATAAGTTTCAACGACCAGGCAAATTTCATAACCAAGTGATCTAACTGAATATCAGTACCTGAATCATCTCCATATATCTCATAAACTCCATTCTGTAATAGCACGAATTCCTTGTGGCTATTCTTTATGGCCTCGTATTGGCCAATTAATATTTTAGAAGACCCAATGCTCAATCTTTTTCGCAACATTGTGCTCATTCTATAAAGTGACTGCAGCAGAGCAGCTGGTAGAAACGTCATATAGATAGAAGTCTCCAGACACTGGAGTTGTTCCAAGCAGATTTAATCTTAGATGTATTCTCTCTCTTTCACAAGCTTTTTTTAAACAATACAGAATTAAAAATATTTGGTCGCCACCGGGAATCGAACCCAGGATCGCTTGTATAGCTTAAGCAGTCCTGGGTTCGATTCCCGGTGGCGACCAAATAATTTTTAATTCTGTATTGTTTAAAAAAGCCTGTGAAAGAGAGAGAATACATCTAATGAGTAAAAGAAGGCTGAGAAAGAAATGTGAAGAGATTTAATCTTGCTCTATGACTCTTTACCTAAAACTTCTACTTAGCATCACATAATTCTGGCGTGTCATACTTGCAGATACAATGCTCATGTGCACATAATGTCAGGTAGAAGGCGAGTTTGTTGTTGTAGTTGTTTATGTCGTTATTTGCTTAATTATTTTAACTTTGTTTTTATTTTGGTTGATTTTTAATATTTTTATTTAATTATTTATCAATCAATAAAATTATTTATTCGTTTATTTATTTTATTATAATATTGTTCTAATAATGCAAATTGACTGGTTCTAACGGCCAATAACTTTGTGTTCATTAAAACTTAACCCAACAGACTTTTCTACTTGCCAAAGTCCAAATGTTGTTTCAGTGTATCAGAATAAACTAATGATGACCTCCAGCACAAGTAGCTAGCTAATCTGTACACTCTTCCTCAATTATCCTTACTTTAATTATACATTTAATTATCCAAATAACACAGAAAGCATCTTAACCATCTCTATTCTCTGCAAATCACTCAACAATTGTAATTTATGGGCTTTTTAAAAAGAAAAACATGTATTGTGATCGTCTCTTACTTGATACAAGACTGGTAGCCCAGATTGTTGGGTAATGCTATAGGTTAATTGTGCTGTTATCAATAACATGGTCATAGCAGCAAAACCCATACTTACAACATCTGCCATTATTATGAAAAGCCTTTTATACATTATGCCGAAGCTGTTTGGTTTTATGAAATTATGTTCATCGTAAACATTTCAGAAGATAAAACAGTCTTAATTAATGTTCCTAGCTATAAAAAGTCGTTATGAATGCAGTTTTACAAACAAACTAAATAATGTCTTGTAATCTACTACAGTGTTATCATTATGTCAGCAATTGTGATATTCTTTCTGATATAAGACAGGTGTTCTGGGTTGTTAAGTAATCCTTTGATGTTTTGTACACAACATTAACAGGTGATGTTGGGTTTTATGAAATTATGTCGAGTAATTAAACATTTCTGAAGTTCATATTATTGTAATTAAACTATATAACTGGTTTTGTTATTTGTTTAATATATGTTATTGTAAAAATATAAAGAAGAAAACCATGCAGTTCATTGAAGTGTAATCTACAAACAAAAGAAACAATGTCCTGACACAGTGAGTTATATAGAACACTTGATAGCTAGATGGCGGGGTAATAGCTATAATGTTTACTATGGTATTGAAGACATCACAATAAATTTGAAGAGTACATTTGTGAGTTTTTAAGAAGATATCTGAATCTATAAATTTATGATGTGTATTCATTATAATAGCCAAAGTTCTTTTTACACCAACATCAAAATAGAGACATAGAAGTCAATTTCTTAACTGAAGACATTTTCATGGGATGCTCCTGCATTGTAAGCTTCAGGCTATCTGTGGTGGCTCTGTCAACTCCCTGTAAAACCAAGGGGGCCAGTTGTTGCTGTTAAAGAGAACTAAGAGAATTTAGTTCCTCCAGATTAAAGCTGGAACAAATAATGTGCATTCTAGTGCCTGTTATTTGTTCCAGCTTTAATCTGGAGGAACTAAATTCTCTTAGTTCTCTTTAATTGACAGTAATAACTGCCTTCATTATTAAAATTGTATACTTGTATAAACTTGAAATTAATGCTCCAAAGAAATATATTTTTAATGATAACTGATCAATAAATTGTGCAGTTGCGTAGCGAACACAAAAATGTGAGGGTCAAAGTACAAAATGACATATGTACGTCCATACATACATACAAATTAGTGGTGTGCTTGAGCACAAATATCGAGCAAGCCTGCCTAGTTAAAACTACAGTATTGTTACTACATAATTATTATATTTTAGCTTAATGGTAACTTCTGTAGTAAATAACTTGAGCTATTATGGCTACCTCAATTATACCAGTAACTCTTGAACAAGCTCTCAGCTACAAACACAATAGGCCTTACTATCTGAATTACCAATAATTCTTGACAACAAGCTCTCAGCTACAAAACTAATGACTATTAATTATAGCAAACTAATACAAAATAACTATCTTCTCAGCTACATAAAAAGAAAGGCCAGAGTTATTTTTGTAATTTTAACTAACAAATATGGAATTAAATACTTATCTCAGTTTCTCCCGAGAGTAGCGGTAGCATCCTTAGCATTGTATTAAGGCATTCTGACTACCAGTGGCTCTTAACAATCAACAATCAACACTTCGCAGCCTCCCAAAACGGCGAAGTTTTGAAAAGTACGTCTGGTAAAGGGTTTTCAATGCCCACAGCCATTTTTGTGACTTGAAAAACAAGTGTTTTCATAGGAATTTTCTCACAATTTTGAGCCTAGTAAGACTTGTTTAGTGTTGTACTGGGGTTAAGCCTAAAAAGCCCTAGGAGAAAAAAATCCATACGTGAGAGGCATACGTACCATCCATACTAGTCTTGCGAACCAGACCCATTACCTAACACCCGCACGCGGTGTTAGGTAAAGGGTCTGGTTCGCGAGACTACATCCATACATACATATATACTAGTGGTGCGCTCGAATAGCGCAAATGCATGGCGAGCGAGCAGACTCTTTTTACAGAAAAATAGTAGGACAGAAATTACATCTAACTGATTAGGCATGAAGAGTTAACAATAACAGAATTACCAGAATAAACTTAGAAAGCAGTGGCAAAGAAGCGCAGCTTGACAAAGACTTCACAATTGGTTCAAGAAGAGAGTAGCTATAAACGTTTTGGTTGAAACAGAGTTGCCTAAGCAGTGCAGCAGGATTCTCCGAGTGAACGCTTTACCTAACTTACGTAACTAGTGGTGCGCTCGAATAGCGCAAATGCATGGCGAGCGAGCAGACTCTTTTTACAGAAAAATAGGACAGAAATTACATCTAACTGTAGTGCACAGTGTAACCCTTTCCATTCCATTCTCGGTTAGCATCAGAGAATAGTAACAATAACAGAATAACAGAATTACCTGAATAAACTTCGAAAGCAGTGACAAAGAAGCACAGCTTGACAAAGACTTCACAATTGTTTCAAGAAGAGAGTAGCTATAAACTCTTTGGTTGAAACAAAGTTGCGTAAGGCAGTGCAGCAGGATTCTCCGCGCTAGTTAATTGAAAAATACTGGAACTGTGAACGCTTTACCTAACTTACGTAATTAGAAGCGCGGGCGAATTATTTTGACGTACGTATACATACATATAATATCTGAAATCTCAATTGAACACGACTGATAGTCAGCTCGCTTCGCTCGCTCGCTGAACTAGTGGTGTGCTTGAGCACCAAGCAAGCCTGCCTAGGTTACATAAAATCACTGTATTGTTACATAATATACTTTAGCTTAGTTCATGCAATAAAAGTATACAGTAGTTGACCATTAATATTACCAATCAGATACAGAATCACTCTCTTACCTCAATTTCCTGAGTGATAACTTCTGTAGTATCCAATTTTAAGCCAATCTGACTGCCTCAATTACCAGAAACTGGTGAACAAGCTCGTAACTCTACCAAAAAACATAGCCAGAGGTTAATCGTAGCTAACAAATATGGAACTACGTAATTACTTCAGTTTTCTCCCAAGTAATGGTGGCAAGTTCAGCAGCCCCCCCAAAACGACGAAGTTTTGAATTTACGTTTGGTAAAGGGATTTAATGCCTTTAGTAACCGCTTGCAGCAGTAACTGTGTGGGAATTAATTTTCGCAGGAGAAAGTGGGGTCAAGCCTACAGACAGAGCCGTGTTTTTTAGGAGAAGAATGGCACCCACATGCGCGGTTTAAGGGTGCCCTGCCACCGGAAACCGAGGCCCGTAACCGCAAATTGACTGTTTTTGCTATGTCTTTATATTTCTTTTTCTGTGTACTGTGGGCTTACTTTGTTGTTACAGATGGAATGAGCACCA
>WLWI01003110.1_pt1 | contig 14252 bp, 11 predicted proteins | sample 6701501 | NCBI WGS metagenome assembly WLWI01 (sample SAMN12718690, study PRJNA515312) | sponge metagenome | isolation source: marine sponge | host: Mycale hentscheli | place: New Zealand: South Island, Marlborough, Capsize Point | collected 2014-11-01
CGTGTATGCGAAATAAAAAACTGGACCTTATTTTCAGTAGCTTCAGTGTTAGAAGTCAAAATCATTCATATAAAAATAGTATAGTCTTTAGGCTCGCTCGCCATTTGTGCTCAAGCACATCACTAGTAACAATAATAATAACAACAATAATAATAATTATTATTAAAGACTACCGTCATCATAACTTATACTACTATTGAAATAGCTGGAAATCCTCACCAGTGTGGGTTTACATCATTATTTTTGCAGACCGACACGTCACTGATACTTATGACACCTGAGTTAGCTACATTAAATATCAGGCTGCATAGCGACTTACTCCGCCACCACTGAGTCCACCAACGCCATCAAACTTCCGCCCAAGTCCAGGAGAGTCGTCCAGAGTGTATGCATAATCACCATCCACCAAACCACCAAGGATTAGGACCGCTAAAGCTACGGAAGACACCATTGATTGGCTTTGTTTGAGCTATTGAAGTTGTAAAACGTCGTTACAAATGGATGCGCTAATGTGTGCGTATAAGATTCTCGTGTAATTAACCTTTTACCAAACGTAAAGCAGTGACGTATATGGTAAGGGGTCGCTATAGTGCTGAAACTTTATAGATTGAATATTGGTATAAAATTGGCTGCAATGGAGGTATGTTAAGTCATAAGAAAGAATGAATCGCAATATCTTGAACACTTTCAGAGTGATGAAGATAGTGCAGCAGAGGAAGGCCACCAGGAACTGCTAGAGAAAGTATGCTCCATCAGTAAAAGGTAAAGATGAAAAATCTGAAGTTAATAAGTGGTAGTAGGTGCCAAGCCACACCTACTACATATTGAGGCATGCCCACTAATTGTATCCACACCCACTACGCAGCATCATTGTTTTTTATCTGTGTAGTGTGTACTGTAAATTTTGTGTAATTATTTAGCTAATTGGAAGGAGCTTTATCATTTAACAAATTACTTCCAACTTATTGTTTTCATACCTTACCATAAAACACACTTGCCAGCCACAACACTATTCTGTGTTTGTATAGCTAATAATATTTTAAACTGACGTTACTTCTTGCCAAAGTCCTGCTTATACATATTTCAGCTGAGAATGACTGAATAAAAAAATATATTGGTGTATTTGCTACGTGAAAGCAGTGGCGATGTGTGTGATTGGTAACGAGTCGGTCATTTGTCACACCCACTCCACAAATATATAATAATACTTATTGCATGAGCCAGCGTATAATATGGGGAGGTGTTTCAAGAATATGTGCAAGTATTTTCACGAGCCGAAGCGCGAGTGAAAATACAAGTGTGAGAATGAAATGCTATCCCCATATTGTACGACAAGTTCCTCCTGTGGTGCAAGTGCCACGTGTGTGTGTGTGTATCAAATGTTACATGAATATGAAGTTTTCTTTTCTTCTGTAGACAGCGGACAAAACAGAGGACGGAAGGTGGAGTAGTGGCTTCTGAGTTCCACCTTCCTCTGACTGCCCAAGGTAGGAGCATGTCTGTCAAAATGTGACCAGACTGTGTGTGTGTGTGTGTGTGTGTGTGTGTGTGTGTGTGTGTGTGTGTGTGCACATGTGTGTGTGTGTTTATGTTTGTGTGTGTGTATATGTGTGTGTCATTGGCAGATGGAAAAGCATCCATAGCTGGTCTCTTAAAGGGACTAGGCTCCACTCAAGACAAGTCTCTAGTGGACCTCAGCAAGAAACTGAGTACCATGGAGGAAAAGAACAAACCTATGGACACTCCACTCAACAAGATACAGGCAGATAGGGTGTGTATGATGTGGTTGTGGTTGTGTATGTGTGTGGCTCTATGTGTCATGTGCACATGTTTGTGTGCTGCTCAACTTAACAATGTTTCACTTGTTGACAGAGTGGTATTGAGGAAGTTGGTAGTAATTCTGTGATCGTGAATTCCTCAGCAGTTGATATAATTCTGTTTACTACTCGGATAATGTAGTAATGTCAACATTTTTGTATAAGTTCGGAGGGGTCTGTAATAATATACACTATTTTGGGATATATGCACACACTTATATAGCATGGGGGAAAGATGTTCTTGAATTATTATTTTTCAAAGCTTCCATTGACTGATTGGTTGATAGGGATTTCTTATTAGTTGATTGCTACTTTTTATTAGAGATGGTCTTATAGCATCACTCGTTCATGCTCTGTCCGAGTGGGATTCATTTAAAGGATCAAGAGAGAGTGACCCGGTACTGATTTAAAGCACCATTTAGATTTCTCTGGGTGTGCACTCTCTCACTGAATATACTCAATAATACAATGTATTCCAGAGAGTAGTGGGTGTGGTTTCATTTTACCTTGTTTTCATCGATCATGAATTCATCCCACATCGATGATCCAGTGTGGGTCTACATAGCTGTGATAGGCGGGGCAAACTCATAATATTAAATAGATCACTGACAAAAGCTTGAGAAGAAATAATATTTTTTAAGGGGGGGGGGGGGGGGGAAGGAGACAGTGAAAACAACAACAATTTCTGTTGTGAAATACTTCTGATATTTAGGCTAACCGGGAAGCTGCCAACAAGCTAACGTGCAAGGAGGTAGGAAAGTGGGATTCCATCGTGAAGAAGAACAGGGAGGTGAGTTGTCTACATGATGTGTGCAGATATCAGAGACATTGATTATGAGAATGGTTATTAATGCAGGCAGACCACTTGACATTTCCGCTGCAACCTGATGATGTACCACTGCCTTCTCTAGCCACAAAGTTGGAAACGTTTCAAGTAAAATGCATATGTATATAGATGTATTTATACTATACATATTAATATAATACGTACACTCACACACTTTATGGTATGTGTATGCACTGTATCGTCCATGTGACAATAGCCCTCTACTGAACTGGAGAAAGAGGTGGCAGCCATATTGTCCAGAAGTGAGACTGTAGAGAGTGAAGATCAGGAGTTGACTGAGGCAGAGAGAAAGTGTCTGTTTCAAATGTCCATTGAGGAGGTGAGAATGGTTTAGAGAGTGACACTGAATCTTAGTGGTAGTAGTTACATAATTTTTGGTATGCTTGTCATTCAGGCGATGGAGAGAAAGAAAGAGCTGCAGAAACACCGAGCATTGATGTCTGCCTACGAGCAGAAATGCAAGAGAATGCGGAGAATTAAGAGCAAGAGGTGTGTCTATTTACTCGTTCATTCATTCACTCATTCATTCATTCATTCATTCCATCATCTACCATTTATTATCTGATCATTCCTTCAATTACAGATTTCACAAAGCTCGACGCAAATATATGGAGAAGATCTCAGACAAGCCAGAATGCACGGATGAAGATTTAATGAAGTTACGGGCGAAAGCAAGTCACAAAAAATACAAGACTATTTTTCACATCCTCTTAATTACAACTGCTGTTTATTTTATCACAGGAGAGGATGACTCTGAAGCACAGCAGTAAAGCCAAGTGGGCGAAAAAGCAACATTCCAGGCAGCACAGGGACCCTGGGGTGAGTGGTGAGCGAGGGAGTCGGGTGAGTCGGGTGAGTGGGCGAGGGAGTCGAACGAGGGGGCGTGGGCGAGGGAGTCGAATGAGTGGGCGTGGGCGAGGGAATCGGATGAGTGGGCGAGGGAGTCGAATGGTGGGCGTGGGCGAGGGAGTCAAATAATGGGTGAGGAGATAAGAGGAAGATATTAGTGTTGTGAAGTTAGGATTATCTCCTGTTCTTTTCCAGACCCAGCTAGCTCTGTCAGAACACCACCACAGGAAGATACAATTGAAAGAAAAGCTCCCAGCAATGTTAGAGGAGGATGAGGAAGATAACGGGGAGAAACAAATAGAAGGGGGAGAAGAACTGTAAGGAAGGGAGGAGTGGCAGCTCCAGTGAAGAGTTTAAAATTCAAGTATTATTATTAGTATTGTTATTATTATTATTAGCTTATTAGTAGTAAATTATTATAATTACATTGTTATTATTATTATATTTAAATATAATTTAGTATTTTAATGATTTATTTTGCTAATTTATTTGTGTACAGTGAACCTAACAGCATTGAAGACTTGTCAGACAAACAAGTTATGTTTGTTGACAGTAACAACCCTTGGTTGAGCTCACTTTCTAGTAAGACACTTCTCTCCCATCCTTACAAACCCTCACTTACCTCCTACACTTCCCCCTCCTCCTCTCTTTCTTTATAAGCTTCCAAGGACCAGTCCAGGCAAGAAGACTCCAGTGACCACTCCCACCCCAAGACCATTGCCACTACTTCATTCATAGGGTCGGGTAAGGAGGGTAATTCACAAAGGAAGTCGGAGGTCGGTGAAGGCGATGAAGATGGTGATGGCGGGGTTGGTGGACTGGGCCATGCAAGCAAGCAGCTGTTGTCTATCAGGGAAGCTTTCGCTGGCGATGATGTTGTGGAGGAGTTTGAAAAGGAGAAAGAAGAGTTAGAAAGAGAAGCTATGAAGCCTGACGTACCTGCTGTATTGCCAGGTAAAATTGGGTGTAAGGACAACTTTGTTGTTGGTTTTGATTTGGCGTTGAGATTGAAGAACCTTTCAATACGTACTAAATTAGTACGTTCCATGTAACTAAAACTGACCAATATTTCAAAGTTTCACTTAAATCTAGTTACTACATGATTTAACCTGATAAGTTCCCACAGTGGGACCAATCCATAAGACATTGTTCCTCTCTTTTGTTCAAATAACCTTGTTCATAGAATCTTGTCCTTCTATAATTATTACTTAATGGCAGTGTACAATGTGTCATGACATGTTTGAGTGCATGTATGTGCAGGATGGGGTAATTGGGGTGGTCTGGGAGTGAAGGCCAGAAAGAAGCGTACTAAGGAGACTCAGAAGTTGCCCAACAGCCATGCCAAGAAGCCCAGGACAGACTCAGGCATGAAGCATGTCATCATAGCAGAGAACCAGATCAACAAGAAACTGAAGAAGCATCTGGTGAGTCAAGAGATTGAATAAAGGTTTGTCAGTTCTTCCTGTCAAGAATACTAGTTATTTCTGTCGATTATACTATTTCTTTCAGTCGAGAATACTAGTTATTTCTGTTGATTATACTATTTCTTTCAGTCGAGTATACTAGTCCTGTGTATGTACTAGTTAATAATTAATAATTTCTATTGCAGGTACAATCAGTCCCATGGCCTTACACCAACAAGGAGCAGTTTGACAAGACCCACTGCATGCCAGTCGGACGCCATTGGAACACAGAGGCCACTTTCCAGCGTATGATACAACCCAGAGTCACCACTAAAGCAGGCAAGTCTCTGTTTGTGTTGCAACCCTCATATGTATTTTGCCACACCCCTTTCCCCATAAGTATTTGATCAGCTAAGCACGAGGCAATGTCAACAGCTGGATTCAAGTATATGAATCTAATAAGAATTTCCCATTGATTATGTTAATCCCCTGATAAATCTCATAAACAACGATTTTTTTAAAAATTATGGCATATATATTGTACATTATGATATAAGGAGAAATGATCAAGCCCCTGGCTCTGACTGAAGATGTTCAAGAATTTATGGAGAGGGAATCAGCAAAGAAGAAGAAAAATAAGAAGAGAACCAACTAAAAATATTTAACAGCAATGATAGACTAGTACATATATTGGTGACAAATCAACAACAAAACAAAAAAGTGCACTTAAAAAAAAATATGTCAAAAGATGTTGCATTTGATCAACACACAATAAATATATCCACTGTAATGCTAGTGCAAGCATGTCGTGTGAGAGAAAGAACAAAAAGTAATCTGGAAAATTTTCAATTAGGATCCTAAAAATTAGCGAGTTTGTGAGTTTTGATCCCCTCTGTTTTAGATTATCAGAAAGGCCCTCTTTCTCTGAAGTCATCTTGCTGTAAATGTAACACAAAATTGTAAATGAAAAGTAGATTACAGTCACAAAGTGGTATGTGTGCATCTGGTAACTTTCCCCCCCAATCTATGCAAGAAAGGGCTTTGTCACATCTTTTCATTAAACAACAAGGAAATTGCATGTTGGATGACACTTCACTGGTTCCTGTCTAGGAAACCTACCACATACAACACTCCCATGACTTGGTTAACATCTATTAATTAAGGCACACCATGCTGACCCAACACTACCAAAAGAAGGACTAGATCACGACATTATCCACAATTATAAACAATCTCAACACACACACACACACACACACACACACTGGGAACATCAACAGTGCTCCAAACACTTTCCATCTGGATGAAAAGTGTAGTAAACACATTATGCTTACAGATTGACAATACTCCAAAAAAAATTAAAAACGCTACTTTGACGACCCTTTACCTGCGAGTTTGTCATGTGCTCCTCCCTCTTTTGAGTGCTGTTGTGACGCCGGAAACTGTTGCGAAGTTTCATGCTTCCAGACCTTGCTAGATTCATGATACCTGCAGGTCAAAAGGAAGGAGGCAAACAATGATACACTCGTTTGGCTATAAGACTGTTCATAATACAACAATCCAAAACAAACAAAACAACAGGTCATGAAGTTAGATAAACCAAATAACAACTGATCATAACGATTTAAATGAGCATTTTTGGAATTATAATAAACCTATTAATCTGATTTCCCCATAAATGTAACAGTTTGCCTAGTTGGACTAGAACCTCTGCACACACCTCTACCGGTTGATCGGATGGATGGTGTTCTTGCCGGCAGCTTGTTGGATCCTTGTCTCACGTGGTTGCTCTCATCCTCATCAGAGTCTGAGTCACTGTTGTATATACTGTCTGGTCTTTTGAGTCTCTCCAGGAAGGTTGTCAGTGTATTCACTATGTGCTCGAAGTGAGGGCGGTCTGATGCATACCGTTTCCAGCAGTTCTGCATCTGCTGGTAACTAGATAAGGGAACAGGGAGAAAGTAAAAAGTACAAGATTGATGTAATAAGTTAAGGGGGGAGGGGGAGGGAGGGGAGAGGAATGAGAGAGAATATGCGTAAAATGACAGAAAAATTATAATAAATTACTTTATTTCTACATACAGTACAGCTATTCAACAATGTGTACGCTCATTCTACTTTATCCCCGAGATCACTAATGACAAACGGGCTAATTAAAATGTTTGGAATAATCATTTTGTTTAAGTACAAATTAGTTCCAGCTCCAAATGTATGGAGGGAGGGAGGGCAAACTGTCCACCTGGGTATGACAGGGAAGGTTCCTTGGTGGCAGTGTTTGGGCAGTTGCTGTCTTTCTAAAGTGTGTGCACGTGTGTGTTTACACTTTCTAAATATTGAGAGTATAAACTGAAGAGGGAAATTGTGATGTTGATGCAAGTGTAAAGTAGTGATACTGTATAATGATATCATTGAAATAACATACAGTAATAATAATATGTATGTATACCGACATTCGCACGTATGTGTGTGTGTGTGTGTGTGTGTGTGTGTGGTAATGCATTGCCTTGAAGTAACGGCAGTGAGTGACTTCTATAAAGTATAGACTAACTAAACAAGAGATACAAGCCTATAACAGCCAGCAGCAGCAGTGGTGGATTACAAGGTGTTGAACCTAATGATGCAACCAATGCCACTCAAAGACATGCAACAGTCTGGGGTTCAACATGTGTGTGGCAGATGTCTGTGTACACAATACATACCTTTAAGCTTGTAACACATTAAGTTCTTTATTCCCCCCCTTCCTTCAACTATAATTCAGTGTGACTTATTTTTATACCTCACAAAAAAGAGTATGCAGGGTTTCATACAGAGGGGGGGGGGGCTGGGGCTGGCCCTGGGATCTCCCCCACCCCCAATTTTTGGAAGTTAATGTATAACAATAGCGAAAGTTGAATTCTATGAGTAGTACGATTATACAATCATGCATGTGACCAAACACTCATCAGTATACAAACTCACATAGGCATGTGTGCATCAAAGCAGTATGCATTAAAAATGGGTGTAGCTAAGTACAAGCAACTACTTCCACGCCAGTGAAAAATCCCGCATGAAACCCCGGTATGGGTCTAATTTTAGTCTTCGATCTCCTTTGCTCAGTAACGCCACACAACCTAAGACTACTAAAACTCACATTTTAGAAGGGCACTTGTCAGGTCTGTCCAGACGACCTCCTCCCGTGACAAACTGCAGCACCTCCTGGTTGATTCTGCCGGGGTAAGGCTGGTTGCCTAGTGTCATGATTTCCCACAGCAGAACTCCGTATGACCAGATATCAGACTCCACCGTGAACTTGCCCTGCAGCAGAGCCTCAGGAGCCATCCATCGCACGGGCAGCTTGCGCTGGCCTTCCACTTGGTAGTAGTCTGAACTGTACAGATCCTTGGCCAGTCCGAAATCTTGTGGAAGGAAGAAAAAAAAAAAGACCAAATGAAGAAAGAAAAAAAAAAAAAACAACAAAAAAAACAACAAAAAACAAAAAACAAACCCCCCCCCCCCCCCCCCCCCCCCCCCCCTGCAAGCTCCAGCCTGGGATCAAGCCTTAGCGGAACACCCAGATAGGGAGTTCATTGCTACCTACTTCATGGTATGAAGAACATGTGCTCAGCATTGGAGATTCAGCTCCAGTAGATGAATACCTACAGACTGAACTGGTAGCAGGGAGTATTGCTCAAATCAATGTTCCAGAAGTGGTGGTCAATTGATTCAGCGTAATACCGAAGAAAAGTAAGCCCGGTACATGGCGACTGATTACTGATTTGTCCTACCCACCAGATAGCAGTATAAACAGTGGGATCCCAAAAGATTTGTGCTCGCTACAGTATACTACAGTGGATGCAGCAGTCAAACTTATAAGTGAAGTCAGGACAGGGTTCCTTGATGCTAAAGTTGATATCCAGGATGCCTACCGGAACGTGCCAGTCCACCCAGATGATTGCCATCTCCTGGGCATGGAATGGCATGGTAAGGTCTTCATAGACAAAGCGCTCCCGTTTGGTCCTCTTTAGTCCAGCATGTGTCAATCCCAACTGTACGTCATCAGAGACACCTGCATGAAACTGGGCCTCCCATTGAAGGAGAAGATAGAAGGACCGACTTGCATGATCACATTCCTGGGAATCCTCTTAGACTCCACAAAGATGGAAATCAGACTTCCCGACGAGAAGGTACTTGAACTCCAAAGCATGCTGGAGCAGTGGTCAGGTCATCTGGCATGAATGAAGAGGGAACTACTCTCCCTCATTGGCAAGCTTGCACATGCATGCATAGTAGTGAGAGCCGACCATCTGTTCTTACACAGAATGATAGACTTGGCAACGAAAGCAAATAGATTAAATCATTGTATCCATCTCTCAGCCGAGTTTAGAGCAGATCTAGGTTGGTGGCAGGCATTTTTCCTGGGTGTAACAACCAGTGCATGATGCAAGTGATAGATTGCACCAATCCTCCAGATATAACAATGTTCTCCTATTCCTCCGGTAGCTGGGTATGTGGCAACAACAGTGGCAGCAAACAGAGTGAACAGTGCCACTATCCAACTCCTTGGGTGATGGAAGAGAGACTGCTACACACGATGCGTGAGACCCTCTCATCTCCAACTGGCATCATTAACTTGTCAACTTACATTTCAACAGTAACTGTCCAATTATGGTATGCACACACCACACCTTTCTTGCTATGCACCACTCTATGATTTGGTAATTTAATTGGGTAAATGGTAACGGTAAAGAATGGGTAGTAATTCTAAGTGTCCTAAGATTTTGGGGGTAGTTAAGTTTAACTTGAGGCTACCCAAAATCATACAAACACCAGAGCATCATTATCAAGAAAGGACATACAACAAGACTTAGCCATAAGACTTCAGTAACAACGTCACCTAGAGGGGCAGACAGCATCAGCCCAGCTTGACACAGCATCACCTGTTGTCTGGTGGGCACTCAACCCCGCTCCATGAGGCTCACCTATGGCTGTCAGCCCAGCACTATTAGACAGAGATAGTGTCTCAGGCTGAAAGAGCAAACATTGTCAATCCAGCTAGACAATAAGATGGCAGATGCAGAGGGCAGACAGCATCAGCCCATCGAGACAGCAGTATGGCAGATGCATAGGCAAGACAGCATATGCCCAGCAAGCTCTGTAAGGCTGCTTAGTGGGAGGAGCTTTGCCACTCCAGCTCCTCGCGCCTATGGCCTCACCTACCCTCCAAAACATCACAAACCAAGATAACCAGACTGAGATGTATACATAATAAAGACAACTACATCGAGGGATCTACCACCCATAGAACCTTGAGGGCTGTGGGCTGTACCGTCCCGAGCACAGAGAGGGCAATACTAGTGGCCCGAGGGGTTCGACGGGTGGTAGTTTCCGAGATTTCGTTGTCTATCTGTTTTAGAAGGCAACAATTGTAGCTTTAGTTAATCAAATAAGTTTTTCCTCCTTTGTACTATTTTGACACTCTACGATAAAGACGGTAGGGACATTACTGAGAGGAGCCCAATAATTGCAGCAAATCTAAGGAGCCATAGCACGTAGTCGAATATTTTCATATGTTGTTCGCTCAACTCCAGTGAACCAGTGAAAGTGATGGAATTAGATCAATATCACTACGTTTTCAGTGAACTTAGTCGAAAGAACATTCCAGCCCACATACACTACGTATTTTCACATTTCAGCTCAATTTGTGAGATAAATCGTATAAAACGGCTTTGTTTCCCCTATATCTTCTTTCAGCCAGCTCCTCTTCCACCTTCTTCAACTCAGTCATCTCCCCTTTATTTAGCTCCTCACTGTCAGCTCTCCACAGTCTAGCTCCTCACTATCAACTCTCAAGTCAAGCCCCTCACAGTCAGTACTCCAGCTTTGCTCTTTACAGTCAATCTCCAGTCTAGCTTAGCTTTTGAATCAAGATTTGGTCAACCTTTACATGATAATGAAATTTTGAAAGATATATATAGCTAGGCCATACAAAAAGTTCGTATTTATCTGACATTGATGAACAGCTGGTGATGGAGCATACTGGACACAGAAGTACAGACGGATTTTGATTATATAAGATGCAAAATAAAGCAAAAATACCATAAAGATAGTGTTATTACCAATGCCAACAATCTTTCTATTAGTTAGAAGTGGTGCTAAATTTCATAACTGTAGTGATATCAACGTCTAAAAGAACAGTACTAAAACTTTTTAAATGGAAATAAAGAACATAAGAACATTGTTGTTGTTTTTATTGCTCATTATGTTATTTGTTTCTTTCTCACTTCCTCATTTTGGTGGTGATTGTTATTAGTTATGAAAACATTGTTAGTATACAAGGCATGCGATGAATCCATCTTATATTTTGCATCTGACCGAAACCGCGCAAACAACATTCTTGCACCATATATAAAATAACAATTCTTTTATCAATGCTTGCACTACTCATAAGCCAAATACTAATAAAATGCTAGATGGGAGGATACTATTAGCCAGAAGGGAGGACACTACTGATAGTATCCTCCCTTCTGGCTAATAGTATCCTCCCTTCTCTGATAGTATCCTCCCTTCTGGCATTTAGTATCCCTGTACACTCACTTGAACAGCACTGTGCTGGGCCACTTCACAATACAAAAAGGGGGCAGCTGTGTCATAAATAATAGTTAGGCACTGCTTCAGAGGGAATTACTGCATTTTAAGGTCCCTAAAGGCCCTTGATTATAGCGTCCCGAGCGCAGCGAAGGCGCTACACTAAGGGCCTGAGGAACTACTATCAAGAAAACTCTTCAACAGAAATTCTGGAATACATTCACCAAAAGATACAACCCCAGCAATCCCTGCACATTTTGTCGTCTATGTCCCTGTTCTCAATGTCACACATCTAATATCAACATCACTTTGCCTCCCACATCATGAGCCTATTTATTCATTTTTGTTTATTCACTTTCTTCTTTTGTTTACTTATTTATTTCTTTGGGCAGCTCTAGTAGTTAGAGTTTGACCCTCAACCACAAACACTTTACATTTTTCACTTCACTCACAATACTTGTTTTGTCCCATTGGTTGTAAAGTCAATAATAATAATAATAATAATAATAACCCTAAAAACAGTAGTGTCGCGTAGCGCATACAGTTCCTAACACAATTGGAAGTACTCTACATATAGAAGCCCTGCCCTGAAAGTGGGGGCACTACATATAGAATCCCTCCCTGAAGGACCTAAGAGATTTAAAGTCCCTCTGCAATACAAAAACTACACCAGCTATGTTCTAATAAAGAGGACATTCCCGTTGTTGGTTGTTGTTATGTTGAGGTTGGGCATGAAGGTCAGGTAGCTAAGGAATTACTGTTAATCATTGTTGGCGGTATGGGGCTTTGCCTACTAGACAGAGATTGGCTTAAACAAATACAATTGGACTGGAGAAAATTTCATTGCATGCCGGGTGATTGTTTACTAGATAAAATTTGGAAAAATATTTGCCCATATTTCAGGATGGATTAAGAAATTTACGAGGATTCAAAGCAAAAATGTATCTCAAACCCCATTCCCAACTGAAGTATTTTCGCCCTCGCTCTATTACGTATGCTTTCAGAGACAAGGTAGAAAAGGAATTGGAACGCCTAAAAGCAGAATGTTACCATTGAACCGGTGGAGGAGCAGACTAAGGTGCTCCAATAGTACCCTTGCTGAAAAGCAATAGATCCGCCTGCATTTGTGGTGACTTTCGATTGACGGTTAAACCAGCTTCAAAGAAAACTACCAAAGATTGAAGACTGGTTAGTAAAATTGAATGGTGGTAAGCATTTTTCAAAGCTGGATCTATGTCAAGCATACCTACGAATTCTATTGGATGATGAATTGAAGGAATACATTGTCATAAATGCACAAAGGGTTTTTTCAATAATAGGAAATTTTTCTCTTTTTAACAGCCAATGTTTTTAATTATAACTTAACCCTTCTTTCAATATTTGAGACTGCCATACATTATTTTTTCCACTCCCGGAATATTTCAACTTTTAATGGAAGAAATTTTTACAAGGTATTCCAGGAGTTGTAGTGTTCTTTGATGACATATTAGTTATGGGGAGGATGCCAAGAGCATCTAGAAACTCTTTAAAAAAAGTACTCAGTTGGCTGGATAAGCTGGTCTCAAGGTAAAGAGAAAGAAGTTCAAGTTTTTTTTCAGAAGTCTGTAGATTATCTTGGTTACACAATTGATGCAGCAGGAAAATTATTTTCAAGAACCATCTGAAGGGAATGAGCTGACATCTGAATTGGGATCATCTACCACAGTAGTTGCCTCACCTTCAATCTCTGGGGAATCAGCTAATTCAGCTGCACCCTAACCAAAAGTCAAGTACCCTAACCATAAAATCAAGTACCCTAACCATAAAAAGCAAGTAAGCTCACCACAAAGTAATCACATTCAACACAAAGCAGCTTGGAATCTGTGGCTGACAGTCTACCACATTCACAGCCAAGGAAGATCTATCCAAAAGAGATCATAAAGCTCCAGATAGGTTCAAGCCTGGAGAGAATTTATCTGCATCCAACTGACTTGATTATTAGTTATTTTGTAGTTTCATTTTTAAGGGGGGAGAAATGTGGTATATCAAGAGACTTGTTTAATTCTTGATAATTTCTTTGCATCCTGTATACATCATCTCATGTTCTGGTTGTATTTGATTTGTGTTGTTGTCCAATCTATTATCGAAATACTATACTATTGAACCCAGTGGTTATAAGATGCTACAAATACGAATTACTAGCAAAATGGACAAATTTGAAGCAGTAGAAGTAGCTACAAGCCAACATGAAATAAACAAAAATAGAAGCCTGATCAGGTAGATTTTTTCCTCTATAATCTCTATATATCTATAAAATTTGGTAAACTAAGATTTCGCAACTACTGTAAATTTTATGGAAAACCAAATAGGAGCAAAATGTGTAACTAGAAAAGCAAAGAGGAGCACAAAGAATAGAAAAATCTGAAAATAGCAATATTTGTCACCTCACATATACCAAAGACACTAAAGCGATAATAGAGAATGTAGTTGGAATATGCCACAATGTGAACATCAGCATCAAGGCCCTTTAGCCTCCCATTGGTGTACAAGCTTATTTACCTTTGATGCAGGTCCAGGAACAGATGTTCGCATTATAGGTCTGCTATAGTCTTCAAGGGTGGACAAGCGAGCTAGAACGGCACGCTCCATGGCAGAGAACAATCCTAATTGGCGAGCGAGCGTAGCGAGCGAGACACTTACAGGGGTAACACAATCGAAAATCGGGGATGTCAGTTTGTTTATTTGTATATATGTATGGACGTACGTAAGGCATTTTTGTACTTTGACCCTCGC
>WLWI01003111.1_pt1 | contig 14251 bp, 9 predicted proteins | sample 6701501 | NCBI WGS metagenome assembly WLWI01 (sample SAMN12718690, study PRJNA515312) | sponge metagenome | isolation source: marine sponge | host: Mycale hentscheli | place: New Zealand: South Island, Marlborough, Capsize Point | collected 2014-11-01
CTATCGTTCCAGCTAAATTACCCCTTAGGTGAGGTAAACAGAATTAATATTACTCATTGAAGCTTTATATTCTTAATGGCTGGTAATGATGCAGATAGCTCTATCATCTTAGTCTCCCATAACAAGACCCTTTACCAATTGTATTGGCTATGCGAGATTATTATCATTGCTGCAAGGCCATCTATCTTAGGTGAAAACTTCTTAAAATCTTTGTAATTCATAATTAAGGAATTTATTTTCTTCCCGACATTTTAGTTACTGGCTGCCCCCCCAAAAAAAAGGAAAGAAAAAATGGCGCAAACATAAGAGTGATTAAACAGATTTGGATCATTTCTAATAAAAGTGTAGTGGCCAGGCTACTACCATGCCTACGCCGAAGATTTGTGTTGGAATTCAGGAACGTGTGTAACTACTGTAAGTGATAAACTCTGTTCTAACCGAAGAGACACCTGTTAAAGTTTACATTGAGCAACATACTGGACAAGATCTGTGAAATTATTATTTGAACGGTTATATTCCTGTGTGCCTATAATCATGTTTGCCCAATAATGCAAGTTATATAGCACAAGTGTTATTTTAAAGTAATAATTTAGTGATGCAAAAGTTATTCATCTAGGTAAACCAAATGTGATTTACAATTTCTCATGTGAATATTGTTTCTTAGAGCGAAAAAATTTACAATTTACCATGTCCAAAAGTTATTTGCAAGAAGGCTGTATAATAGATAAAGTGATGAGTGAAAAAATTTACAATTTATCATGTCCAAAAGTTATTTGCAAGAAGGTTGTATAATAGATAAAGTGATGAGTTTAGTTAGTTCTGTCTGAGAAAAATCAAATTATGAATTACAAAGTAAGAAATTAATGTGTTGTTAAAAACATGACTTATAAAAGTGTGTGCAAATAATAGTTATAAAATTTATTAAAAATTTTAAGTTTCACTGAACAATTTCATAAACATTACTTTCTAAAACAATTTGAGTTCCTTCAATATTTGATGCACTGATTTCGCCATAAGCAACACAATTACTCATGGTCATTTCTTCATAATTTTCAATGCTTTTGAGTGACTTTCTTGGTATACTAGTGTCAATCTCTTCATATTCTCTGCTAGTATTATTTACATCTTTGGCTGCATTTTTCCCCCTATCAATGTATTAACTAATAATTATAACAATACAATGTCACATGGACATACATAATAGTAAAACTTATTGTATTCCAATTATATGAAAATTCATAATTTAATTTCATTGCTTAACTTATCAACACATTTTGACTTGAGTGAGCTTAATTAATTATAACCCTAGTTTGGCTTTAAAATTTTATAAATACTACATGCAAACAAGGCTGCAACACATAGCCCAGTTTTGAGTTTAATTGGATATGTCAGTCTCGTATTTGTGTTACACAGGTGGTTGTGAATAAACTGAACTTCTGTCAATGCAGACAAGTTTTAAACATTATATTCATGATAAATATAACTTCTCTAGAGAATAGTGTTAATAAATACATCTTTGGTTGTTATGGTGAGTCAAGCTGGTTAAAATCTTAGCATAAATATTCTAGGCTATAATTTATACCTCATCATGCAAGTGTTACAATATTGTACTTTTATTGAACTTTTGTGTATAGCTATTTGCTTGACATAAATTTAACGCAAAATAAGCTCCACTATTATACAGCTCAATACAAATTAAAGAAACGTTGTCATTGCTATTTTTGCAGCATGTCATTGCAATTTTTCAAGCATAAATTTTTGTCTAGGTTTCGCTTTGTAGGTAAATTCGGATTCTTTTTCTATAATTGACTAGTTGCACCTACTGCTAAGTCTACCATCAAAATATTGATGATTCCTACTGTTATATTCAGCCCTATAACCATACTTACTTTTTGGGATTTAGTGTTCCCTTAAGCACTGATTTAAAGTAAAACAAAATGGAGGATTATTTGTTGTATAACCTGCAGTAATGGACTGACCTAAGAAAATTGGTGACAATTATTGTTCCAGGCACATTACAGTGAGGGGAAATGATCCGTTATGTACTAGAATGGTGTGAAGAGTACTGGAAAATTGTTTGAATCTATTCATGTTCGTACAAGCCAGAAATGACACTTTTGTTTCTAGCTAGCTAATATGAAAAGTGGAAGAGGTCAGTTAACTCCTAAACCTAACTTATACATAGACCTACTTACTATGTATGACCCTTGAAATTAATTGTAGCAGCACACAGTTAGCTCTTGTTTGTAACATTAATGCCACCAAAGGTTTAAATAACTGAATAGTACTGACATTTACCTGGAAGTTTTAATTTTATACGCAATAAGTATTCCAGCAGATATTGCTCCTATGATGAGGACCACATTCAGCAGTACAGAACCTACCACAACTCCTAAGGGTATAGTCTCAGCAATGTTAGTCATCACTGTGGTTGTGTGATCTATTGATAGAACATGATAAATGTAACTAATATGCACATAAACAGTTAGAAACAATCATTTCGTTTGTTTAATAAGCAATTGTAATTATTCATTATTTTCTATGTACATAAAAGTCTGGATGATAAATTAAAAGATGAAGTTAACTTTTGCTAATTTCTATATAATTTCTTACTTTTTTCAATGCAACCATTTTGTATATTTAGCGAGCTAAGTTAACTTCATATTCCTAAAAAAAATAAATCTGAAATTAGTGTGCCAAATGAATTTAAATTTTTGTTTATTAGATGCTTAAAGCTACAATACTGCAACAAAATTGTATACACAGAAAAGGTTGCTATTAATTTTAAGCTATCGATGTGCTTAAGCTATAATTATGTATGATTATTTTAAAATTATTCATAAAATTAATAGATATTATTTTTATTGTAAAAAATTATAGCATTCATATTTTTTATTGTTAGCATAAAGAATACCTTATTAAGTGGCTTTGTTAGTCTGCCTGGGGCTTTGGTGATTCATAAGTTAATAATAGTTTTTGTTTTTAAGTCTGCCTCAAGCTAAGTATTGTTTTGAAAGAGTATAATCACATTTATTTCCTACATTGCTAGCATAATTTTATAAATTTCAGTCACAGTTTTTGATAAGACTATGTTTCATACCAAATTGTGCCACTGATATAGATATGCTTAAAGGTCCCCTTCCAGCTCAATTGTTTGCTGATATTTGTACTGAGTATGCAGAAGTTTCATCTAAATCACTGATTGTAGTACGAGTTACATTGCTATCCACTGCAATAGACATCATATTAAATTGCTGTCTTTTTCTGGTTTCTAGTGTTGGGTAATATATAATTGTATAGTTTCTAACAAAACCTCGTGCTTCAGTAAGTGTTAAAAGGGACCAAGAAACTGTGATCACTGATGGCGATGTTCTTTGAATTTGTAATGAAGGAGAAATGTGTGGTTCTAAGACAACAACAACAAAACAATAGTGTGTTTTTACATAACGTAATACTGTATTTCATTGTAAATTTAAACTTACTTAATTCTTTGGCAAAGAACACCATAATTATTTTGGTACCAGGCCCCACACTATTTATTGGAGAAATACTAAGTTGATATGGAATGCCAGCATCTGTAAGGAATTAAATAATTGTGTATATAGAATTAAAAACAGTGTTTCATAAGTTACCTAGTCCAGACGGAGAGGCATTTGTCTGATTGCTGGCTGGTATGTTTGTATCTAATAATACATTATTGTTTGTGAGGTCTACTAATCTCAATTTGTATGAAGTTATTTCTCCTCTTGGCATGTCAGGTGGCATCCAAGTTATCTGTACCCTTGAACCACTGATTGATGATACAACCAAATCTGATACAGGACCTGATACTGTACAAATATCATAAAGTTTATTTATTGTTTTTAAGTCTTGTATGCAATCTTACATTCTTCTGTTGTTCTAATAATAAAAATCTTGGTTTGTGTTTTCTCACCAGAAGGTATTCGACATCTTACTTCACATATAAACATTGTACCGTGAATATCATGAGTAATAGTTTCATCTATTGATAGAAGCAATTCATTCTGTCTAATCTCATTTGTTGAAAAAGAAACAGCTGATGATGTATTTAGCCATCGTATAGAGGCTCCAGTGAAATTACTATAACAAAGCACTCTTGCAGTCATTGTTGTTGCTTAAGTGACCTGGGCACAATTTTCAGTTGATACTATAGAGAAATATTTCTAACTATAAAATAAAAAGAAACGACTCAAGCCATAATTTTGAGGATAATAAACAACTACAACAACATCAGTACACATACTTTGAGAGAGACACTAATGATTAAATTAATGCATGCTTTTTGTGATTATAATAATTGATTACAAGATCAGCCATTTTTATTAAATAGTATATTTCTTTGGTAATATTCTACTACAAAATGTCTTATTTTCACTCAAACCTATGGTCAACATAATTTGCTTTATCAGCAATCCATAATTTGGTGCAGTGCTATTAGGACCTCAATGCAGTACTTTTCAAGCTAGCAAAAATGCATTAGTTTGAATATTCATTACCATATAACTTGCTCAGTGCAAGAATAATCTAATGACAAAGTATTGAATAATAGAATTAAAGGTAATGTTAGACCAATTTTCATATTATTTTACATTGTTACCGCATTGCTAAAGGTATAGCCTGTGTTGTACTTCAGTCATTATTCATCAAATTAATAACGTTGCTATAACCATGCAAGCTTAACTCAAATATATATGTCTTACATATTATTATACTTAAAGTTTGAAGAAAAAATTTCTGAGGTAAAAATGAAAGTTATTAATTATGCATACCTTCTCCATCATTATATATTCCAATATATAATTTTTGAATTCGTCTATTCTGATGAGGAATGTTACACGTATATATTCCAGAAGGTCCCACAGCATTTATGCCGCGATGGAGAATTACTGCTTGTTTACTTCTACTTCTAGAAAATACATGAGAGTCTGCATTTCGTTGGCTTATTATGAAAGAATTATTTGGGTATTGCCAGCTTCCCATGGATCCACCACTTGAATTGTCCAAATTTCTGCAACAACTTATAAGATCTGTATAACAAATTAGTAGGTTGTTATCTAGTCCAATATCTGATAAATTCACCAGACTGTTTGTAGGATAAGCCACACCATTGAGATATGCATGATCTAATAATGTAATAGTTTATATGAAAAAAACAACAACAACATATAGAAACATGGAAAATATACTTACATGGTAAACCCAGTGTGGTAACAGTCAAGGTAGAATTAGGGCTAGATCCTATTATATTGATGTATGCCACATCAACAGTGTAGGACGTTACTGGATTAAGTGTACTAGCAGTAAACATTCCATTAATCACACTCAAATTAGTCAATTGCAATATTTGAACAGCTCCTGTCTCATAATATCTAACTGTATAATATCTGTCTTGTCCATTACGAGAGAGACAAGATTCTCTACTCCATGACACTGTGAAACTTGTGGCATTAAAAGACTCCAACATTAACTGTGGAGCTTCCCTTGGAGCTAATAAATACAAATATGAGTAAATAGTAACTTGAATAGTAAGGATCTTACCAGCAGATAGAGTAGTAATAGTATGTGTGGCAGGTGAAGATGTACCCACATTATTTGTTGCTGTTAAAGTGAATTCATATTCTATATTCTCTTCCAAGACTGATATCGTTATAGAAGTCATTGAGGTACTGGCAGTGCCTGAAGGAGTAGCAGTACAACCCCCAACTCTTCTATAGCTGATAGTATACATATTTATAACAACTGGATAAGGCGATACCCATGTTAATACTACTTCTGTGCTTGAAACTGAAGTATGCCTGAAATTTGTGGGCATAGAAGGACTAACATCTGTACAGAATAATCAGATAATACAAGAGAATATAATGGAGTAAGAATTCACAAGTATATAAAGACAAGGTAGCATGATTTTAGCATAGCATCATAGCTACGTAGTACTTGTAATTTATGTGTCCTACATGTTCAGATGTAATATCTTAATAATGACTTACAGTGATATTCTAAAGTTGTTATTGTCAAAGTAGAAAAAGGGTGTTCTCTTCATGACTTGACTATTGGACAAAGGATTTTCAAGGATTTTCAAGGGGTAAGCAATCACACGGTTTGATATGGGTAAGGATTGATAAACTAACAGTTTTCGTTCAAGCTAGTCGCCTTTACAAAGTACTCATCATTCAAAAATGCTCTATTATACCAGAGCTCTAGTGATATAACATTATGTTGCATTCTCTTAGTGACATGACTATTGGAATTTGGATTTTCAAGTACGAACAAATCAGTTACATAAGGCATATAGCCATGACGAACAGAGCATCTATAGAACTATTAGGATATAGCCATTCTCCAACACGCCCTCCATATGGAACAGGATTGGTATAATTATCATTTCCTCTACAGCAACCAATGTTGACATTAGTAGTGATACATCTCAATGTAGATCCAGCACCACGACCTTCTGTTTCACTCCCAATGTCACTGAGAAGAACAGATGCTCCAAGAAGATAAATTTCATCATTTAATATGAAATATAAACCAGTCGATGGAGCTAAATATTAGGGATATTCAAATGATAATATAAATTTTAGTTGGTGGGACGTAAATGTAGCCATAATGTATTTTTTAAATACATATTTATAAAGTTTAGCCTGCCATTTTGTTCACAATTTTTTTTCTTACAAAAGTTCTCATGACTAATTTCTTACTTTTGTATAGTACATTGCTTTAATGAATTCTACAATGTTCTCAAGGAAGTTGGTGATAAAACTGGCAACCATTAATTCCCACTTCAATATAGCTACTCTTGGCTACACGCTTACTATATTATAATAATATAATATATGCAAACTCTCATTTTAAATAATACATTGCCAATGACAAATCATTTGTTAAACTTTATTAACAGGATTATTAAAACAATAAATAATACTCTAAATGTTTTTATCGATTATCTTGAGGTTGAAGTGTCTATTTTACTTATTCTACAATTAAAGTTTAAGAATGAATAAAGTAAATAATATTTCTTCTCACGGTTTTCTGACATAACTAACTAGACGTGTGTGCTTCAGCACAATTGACTAGCAAGTAGTCAAATGATATTTAAAATGATGTGTGTATATTAGCTGAAAATTGAGTTCCTTTATATCTTGCATTCACTTTCATTATCCATCTATTCTCTTAAATGAGAAAGAAGCAGAACAGAGATAAACATGAGCTTCTGTCCTTTACAGAGAACAGGTCTAATGTAACATATATAACGACTGAAGCACTTTCTATTACAATGTTTTGTTGGTTGAACTCTATATGGGACTTCTAGAAAACTACTGGTGAGAAGTCGTAAAGCCTACTTTCTCTTAAACTGACGTGGAATATAGTTCAAGTCAGCTAATCAATATAGATTTGACTTCACTAAGCACAACACTAGACACTTTACTTGGGACTAAAAAACTGACGGTTAGAAACGGTATGGTTAAAAAATAGCTTTCAAATTGTTTTGTTAGTTTTAATAACATCATTTCTTTTGTCACAGGTGTTAGTAAAAATGATTTAACTGTAGTAATCTTAGATATTGTTTCATATAAATAAAATATGCACAAATGTAACAAGCAAAGGAATAGAGTTAGAACTCTGTTAAACTATTCCATTTATACTCTTTGTGCTGTCATTTTTATGGCTCTCCTACATTAATTATATTTTGAATGATATCACTTCTATGGTTTTTATCACAAATGTTCTACAATCACATCCATAAATATATCTACACTTTCAATTTGCAACGTTTGTGCATTACAATGCTTGCATGTTCATGCATTACTGAAAAGTAAACTCAAATTTTTTTTTAGCATAATTGAGTGAATAGTTAAAACATAGTTAAACTCATGTGATTCCAAGTGATTTAAAGCACTAGGATATACTCCCTGATTAAACGGTTCTCACAGTATTTATTTTTTCCTAAAGCTTTTAAATGACTCTGGTTGATTGAGTGCTTAAAAATTAACTTGAAACATATATTAGCGGCATTTTTGTGCTGCGAAGCTAGTTAGTTAAACCGCAACCCACAATTCTACAACTTACTTTGCCCATTTACTTGATCCAAATTGAATAGATTAGCAGCAAAGAATGCGACCATCAATACGCCAGCCATCTTGCTCTCCTCGTCGCCACAGTTTAACACAGTTTCCGTTACGCTCCCCCTTTAAGTAATGATCGCGTTCAATTAAAATATCGATTGGAGGTATTCTACTGCAGTCGTTAATCTTCTCGAGAATCTTTTAAATTTTCTCAATTTATTAGTGATACTGGAGAAACAGGAATATGGGCACCAGGCAATTCAGTATACTGATTGCTAAGTGTCCAATTTCCTAACAGGCATCAAATGTGCTAAGTGTAACTCAGTTAGCTGACATACTCAGTGACACCAGGAAATCAAACTTTGAGTCAGAGAACTTTGTACTTGGCAACACTTATATGTATGTTATTTTTGTTCACAGGTACTTATTGATGTAGGAACAGGTGGGTTCCAATAAGATACTCCATGAAGTGTTTTAAAGACTCAACAGGCTGGGCATTCCAGCTCAGTGGCAGAATATTACTCTTCATGAAGCTTAGTCTTGTCCAAAAATGATCTAAGCTGTTGAAGAGTTACATGTTTATTGTAAGCTGACAATGACGGTGTGCATGCATGTGGAATGTTGATACCATTTGCACTAACAACCATGCCAAGAAACTCCACAGAAGGAGCTCCCCAGACACATTTGGTGGGTTTAATGGTGATTCCAGCTTTTTTTATCAAACTCAAAACTGAATGAGCATGATCAGATAAGTATTGTGACCATGGTTTAGAAATCACGTCATATGTGAAGAACAATAAGACACTGAAGATAGGCACTGTGATGTCAGAGTATCATGTGCCACTTAACTTTGCAGTGACTTACTCTACTGTAGACATATAAAATGGCAATGAAGGAGTAATGGAATTTAGTCTACAGTAATCCACAACATATTTTAACGCAACAGCTTTCTAACCTAACTGGAATTGATTGGAATGCCCATACAACAACACTTGGCATCTTGAGCCCAAGCAGCATCTAGTTCACGCTTGAAATAGTCTCGTATGCCATTAGGGACGCGATAAGGAGGCAAATTGATAGGTACTATCACTTCTGAACAAAAATATGTTAGTTATACAAGGTACAGAGGAAAAGTATCTTTGAATTTAGACAAAACAGATTGAAGTTCTTTAGACTGAGAATCAGACAAATGAAACAATGAGTCTGGCATGCAACAATCATCACACCTATCGTAATAATGACAACACGATTTATGATCATGAGTTCCTCAACATGTGGTTTCAACTGGTTAATATGAATTGAAAAATGTAACACTTAAAAGAACCACTGACTAGGTAACTATGAATACAAACATAGTATTCAATATGGGATCTACTGTGTTGCATGGTCTTATAATTTTCATTTTGTTATATTTTCTTGATAGCTAGCTATTTAAACATGAGAAATTCTCCCAAGTAGAAAAGTTTGAAAGCATGAGTTAATGCCTGACATGTATAGTTTTGACTGTTCAGGAGTTGTAAATTTCTGAGCTGAAAGTTGGTATGGGGTCGTATGACCAGAGACACCACAAGCTATTCCTAGCTTCAGCATGTTTGTGCCCCGTGGCTAATGTGAGGCGAGCAACCAGTAGCTTTGCCGGTATGGTAGATCTCGCACAAGCAGGTAACACGGTCTGCTTCTGTTAGGTTTAACTTATGATGAACAAATTTTCCCAAGACAACTTACAATGCATAATGGGATGACATGGTAAAGACTGTAGTGATTCTGGAAGGATCATGAATATAATAAGATGATAATAAGTTGATGTACACATGTTAGTTTGTTGTTCACTATAGACTTCTACTTGTTCAGGTTGCTATGCCTGAACATTGACAACACATTTTGCATCCCATAATTCTCACTGTGAGGTTTGTGGAGTCTTACATTGAATATATCATATACATGCCTCTTGTATATTTAAATTCTCTTTATGATGACAACACTTTGCATTTGTCATTAATTGCACAATTATAATTGATACCTTGAAGAAATCATCAAAATCTTCACAATTCATGCTCAGTATACAATACTGTTTTTGTTGTGTCGACTAATCTGTGCTCCAAGCATAGCATTCAGAGTATTGTATTACTTACCCTTTATTACCCTTCCCAATACTAGTGATCAGTCTCTTGCTCTGAGACCCTTTACCAATCAAAGGAGATGACCAATTTTGCATTGAATTTACAGTGTGTCACAATGTTGCATTACAGACACAAATTTATTACAGACAATAATCATTATTAGAGTATTTCATTCAAACTTTCATGATTGGTGTCTTGTATTGTAGATCTTTATCTTGTCTTTGTATTATCACATTATTATTATAAAAAGTTATTTGTCACGAGCTCATGCTCATATCAACATTATAGATTTGAATGTTGCAGTTATGTTTGGGAGAAATAGTAATTGAATTGTTTTGTAATCACACTTAGCATTGTATAAAGTTAGTTAACTCAAGTTTTTGCATTATGTTATAAAAAGTGTTAACATAGCTATTGATAGTTTACTTATTGCAATTTGTAGAAAATGAGTATTATAGGAAATTTTTTTTTTGAATCCATAACATTAATAACTACTATGTACTATATTTATATATTAAAAAAGACAACAACCTTAAAACAAATTATTGTATTGTATTATTGTTAGATATATGTATCAAATAAGCATTTCAAATTTACATAACAAATCCTTAAATTTATGGAATACTCAGATTATGGTAATATGAGTATAATTACTATGATAATATTAAAATCATTTTCCATGAGCTGTTAGTAGTTACATTAAATTCACGTTGTATTCAGTATTCTTTAAAAGCTATTTACGCGTGTCAAAAAGTTTGAGAAGAATTGAATTTTATTATTTAATAAACTTAGTTCTAATTAATTAATTGTTTATCTGCTCATTTTGTGCAGCATACATATCTTTTCTTTGCTCATTCATATTTGTGACCGTCTACGGGAAAATCGGGCACAACGCGGCATGCGTAGACGTCGTAAAAAGATCGATTTAGTTCTTAAAATTGTATTAAATAAGCCTAACGAAGGGAACGGTTAGGCGATATATAGCGGGAATGGCTAAAGCTACGGCGATAAAACTTGGAGAGCTTAATATCTGCTTGCCGAGGAGTCTGTAAGTGCAAAAAAAAGTTTTTTCGTCGGGGCCGCGTTGTGCCCGATTTTCCTGTAGACGGTCACATATATACAACGTACATAATGCATATATATATATATGTATATACATATATATAATATATAGCATGAAAAGTTACATGCAACATCCTAAGGTTTATCTAAGGTCTATAGTGGTCGAAAACTTCTATTAAACGCCCACCTCTTGGCACTCATGCCAGTTGCTATGAGACTGTCATTCTTGCCCACAGTGGTGCCATCTCCAGTGAGTGCATTCGCCCCAGCCATGGTAACCACTGGCCCAGGGAACACGTTGGTCACAGACACATTGCTACACAACATCTGCAGACAAGAAGACAATAACGAAGCTTTAAAATTTAAGGAATAAACAGCATCATTAATTAATCATCTTAATGCTTGTATTGTGTTTATTTAATCACCACGAAGAATTTCCTCTAGGTGACACCTACTGATAAGTTAAGCTATGGAAAGCTATTAAAAACTACAGTTCCAATTTAATTTAATTGCAAGTAAAAAATATATACATTAGTAACAACCATGCTAAGCTACATGAATATCTTGAGACAAACTATACATTACAAGCTCTAAAGAAGTTCAAGTAAGTTAGAAATGATCATCTATTGCATCTGTGTGATGCAGCAGGGTATGTATAATGATCTTGTTTGTGTAAGTGTCGGTAAGTATGTACGTATAATAGTTGCGTGTGTGTATTTAAATATACACTTATCAAGTTCTGACCCTTCATACGAACTAGATAGAAACTTTCTCACCTAAAGGGGTCTGGAAAAAAGCAAAGGAAAAAAATTAAAAAATCTTGGTTGTCGCCGGGAATCGAATCCAGGGCCACTGGCTTCAGCCACCAGTGCTCTAACCACTGAGCTATGACAACCTTCGACTCCTAAGACCTTCACATTTTTCCTTTATACTGTTGAGTAGTACCACTTGCTGTGTACACTTACATTGTGTAACCCAATTCTATTCCTCCAAAATGTTCAAACTTGTACGAAGGAATCGATCAACACAGCTACTTTTCAAGCAAGCCTTACTTGCTGTCTGGTTCGGTAGGGGATAGACGATCCTTACCGATTCCCATCTGCTACACCTACCACGGTACTACCCAGCCACACATACATAGTTTAGTTGTCGATAATTACCCAACATTCCAAACTCTATATCACGTATGTACGTGTGTGCATATGTGCGTAAGACTTAAACAAGCTCTACATGAGGATCGTGCAATGTGCCCGCCCTCCTAGTGTCCGATCCCGAGATAGACTCTGACCTCATTCCTAATGCAGTCCATGAGTCCTACAATGGCAAACTTGGCGGATGAGTACGACGACCGGTTGCTCGGCCCCGCCTTGCCCCAGATGGACGAAATATTGACAATGTGGCCAAAGTGGTTGTCCACCATTCCTGGAAGTTAATATAACATCACATGATCAACACGAACACAACAACAGTGTTCATTAGGACCACAAAACAAACAAATAAAACAAATAGAAATAAAAACAAAATTAACCCAAGCTACAATCTGAAATGAGGTCCCTTGAGAACTAAAGGTATCAATACGTAAATGCTCGGCTGTTAAAACACAAAAAGGTTGCATTATGTATGTACACGTGTGTGTGTGTGTGTATGTATGTGTGTATGTATGGAGCCAGGGCCTGGTGCCGAGACTGAGAGACAAAGAACATTGAACATGAAAGTGGAAGTAGCTACATAATCTAATGATTTTATCTCACGTGATTTTTGGCGGTATATGTCAACTGTGTTTTTGCTGAGTTGTATTAGAGTCTTACCGTATAGTCCTGTGTGTGTGTTTGTCCTGTGTCTGTATATCTTTTACCCGTTCACTTTCCTCGACAAGCATACCGCAGCAATCTTGTGGACTCAGGTGGCGGCGTAACTACATAGCTACATCCTGGGGAAATTTTCCAGCTACACTCTCCCTATGACATCATCCTAACCACACCCATGCCCCACCCACAGTATGTTCTGTCTAACATGACACTAATAGCTCTGTTCTGAGGGTAGACTTCAAACCGGTAAACAGGTATGTAGGACTGGTAAAGCGTAAGCAACAAACAGTTTGAATAATCTCATCCCTAATTAAATAACTGACATCCTGAAATGCTTCACAAAATAAATATCAAATTGTATTAAAACAACAACAACAACAAATTGTTATTACCATTTTTTCTTATGTGAATGAGTAAACAGTTACAATTTCATACATTGTATATAATCAGTGTTATTGCTGCCCACCACCACTAATGAAACAACTTAATGACCTAGTTAATTATGAAACCCATAAACAACCCACAAGCATGTGCCAGTGGCCTAGAGGGGAAAAACCAAGGGATTTCTCTACAAGCCACGGCTCTTCAAGGGAAGTGTTGTTCGGCCACAAGAATGCAATGCTCATGTCCAACTGGTGGTCCCACCACCAGGGATAATGCTCAGGAAGATATACATGTATACGTTATAAAATTGTGTTAGTGAAAAAGCAAAACTACATCGAGTACATTCACAAAATCTAAAGGACTAGACAACACCGACTCCTTTAACCTTTAACCCCCGTAACCACCGTACGACTGTTTGAAGTAATGACTCGGGAAAATCGTTGTTTATTCTCGTCTGTGTTGCCTATTCGAATGCTATAGCCACAAGAAGTTAGCTCAATAGTTAGTAAGTGATGTTCTAACGGCTTGCAACGGTTGTATCTCAAAGGCTACAGCGCAAGTTTACGGAGTACGAGTTTTGGCTTCAAAATGGTGAACGGGTGGTCAATTGTTGAGGTAGTAGACCGAGATTAACAGCAACCTCAGCATTTTAGATGGTATGCACATTAAGGTTGGGCGATATTGGGGTATATTGTATCACGATATTTTGGCAGGACAATATTGTGATATGACTATATATTGAATATTTTTTATATTATTAATTATTTAGGAAAAAAATTAACAGCAAGAATTT
>WLWI01003112.1_pt1 | contig 14246 bp, 9 predicted proteins | sample 6701501 | NCBI WGS metagenome assembly WLWI01 (sample SAMN12718690, study PRJNA515312) | sponge metagenome | isolation source: marine sponge | host: Mycale hentscheli | place: New Zealand: South Island, Marlborough, Capsize Point | collected 2014-11-01
CAGTCAGCACTCTGACCAGTAATGTGTAAGTTAGTAATCACCTGGCGTCCACCATCCTTCTGTTGATGTAAAAGGCTAATCCAGCCCCAAGAGTCACTGTAGCAACTACAGCTTTAGGATTGCCACTAGGGAGGTATTCGGCAAGCTTAGACCAAACCGCCATTCCGACAAAAGCTTCCAGGGGCTCGGGCAAACAAAAAACTCAAGCGAGCAGTTATTCCAGATTAGATAGCTAGCTACAGGTTGCTTACATACCACACCTCCTTTCCTTTCCTTATGGGGGTCGGTTTATGCGGCGGCAAAGGTCAATTAATTGGTCACGTGACTTTAATGGGCGGAGGCTGCGGAGTGCGGAGGAGTTTGTTATACGGGTTGGGTTAAAAAGGGGTGGGGGAAATACTATCTTCTGAAATTACTTATGCAATATTTCAGCGGTTACCGCTAAGAGGAGGGGGTAGAAAACTATTATTGGGGATGGATGTGAACTGTTGATGACTTTTGTAGAAGGTTGAATTGGACGAATCTGCCAGGGAGTGTAACCTTTTTTTTTACTTACAAAATTTTCTCGCTATGGGCGGGAGTCGCCTGCTTGAAGACTTCTGACCGTCCGCCCATATACAGAATAGAGCCATTTCTTTGCCATGGCATCTGTGAAGACTCTTCCGAAGAAGTACCCAGCTATGGAAGACGGTGGAACATGTGAGCACTAGAAATGGGGCTGTTAGTTAATCACATTGGCCGATGTTCATACAGTTATTTGGTTTTTAACTACTAGGTTATGTTGAAATAGTGCATGGCTAAACAAGTCATTGAAGAGTGACACATTCGATATCTAGAAGTAGTTTGTCATGTGACAGCCATGAAATATATTGTGCTTGTTGTAAATGTGCAAGGAATTATAGATGAAAATCCCTATACTTTGTTTTTATGATGTAAGAGTTGATTTGGCTTAGGCATGTCCTTATACAATACTGCATATTCATTCCATATATTCATACATCTGTACTACCCGTTCTCCTTGTTTACAGCCAAGGTGTTACATTCGCTAATATATTATATGTACCAGTGGTGATATTGATGAACCGTGTGGAATATTTGTGGGTTTAGCACTAATTGTTGAATATGCTAAGATGTATTGGGTGCATTGTGTGCTAAAACAGACCTGTTAACCTATACATGATTTTGGTTTGGGTTCAAACTCTGAACTTATTATTAGTAATAAAGCCAGAATGTGTAGGAGGGCGTGTTCTCTAGATGACCCGCATAATTTGGTATTATGTGCATTTAAAATTTCACTGTGTCTATGGCTGGGGTTCATTTAGGGGTGGGCACTCGCCACCACTCCCCCCCCTTGAAACATTCTTCAAATTTCATAAGTGAAAAGTAAAACAAAGAAGTGAATAATTAAGGTGAATGCAATAGCTTAAATCAGAAGTTTATTGCTGCTCTAATTATTGTCTTGGTAATTGAAGCCCATCTCCTTTCTCATCTTAGTTCTGTATGAAAGTTGTGACCCCCTTGAGATAGGACAAGCTCAATCTCACCCCCTCTGAAATTGATTCCTAAACGAACCTTTAAGAGACGAGCTCTAATTTAGAATGACCTGGGCAAGCAAACAGTGGCGTTGTGTTCATTTCGATGGTTAGGACTCTCAAATTGTTTGTGTACATGAATAGAAATGTACTGTATGCTACCCTGCCCCGCCTTTCCTTTCTTTTCATTCTATAGCATTTAATTTCCATGTATGCCGAGCTTAGAGGGTGGGAAGGGAATGATGGCAAACGTGGGACTAAATCTTCAGTTTTTAAAGTGGAATTGGAATCAAATAAGGAAAAGGAAAGACGTTCTTTTGTGAAGGTTGTAAAATTATATTTCAACTTTGTATTTTCTTCCAACTATCCCATCTGGGCATTAGTCATGACCCGAGTTTGTTTTATATTTTAAAGTCTGCTGTATGTTTTGTCATGTAAGAGGTATGATTTTGTGAGTGAGTTGACCCTTTACCTTATAATAAGTACTGGTGGTATGTATATATGTTGCCACTTTTCATACTCTTCAGTTATCAATTGTCCTGTGAAATTGGAACTCGCTTAGTAGCACAATATCTTGCATTGTTTGATGGTGAACTATGTAGTTTAAGTCAGTGAGGAGGTTTGGAGTAGAAGAAACCAGTCCTGTGTTGTGTCTGAGGGTTGATAGGACCACTATGTGGTAATGGAAGCCATTGCAAGAGTTAATGAAGTTGTCTGCTGGAAGCGTAAGGGGCCAGGAAAGGCACACAAGGACACTTTATAGAAGTTGTACTCATTGCACATCTAGTGTGCTTTATTGTCAGTTGTAATAAGATGGTGAATTTTTAAGTGCAACCATTTTCTCACCTCACAGAATAAGTAACTGGTGGTATGTTGCCACTTCTCATACACTTGATTTATTCTTTGGTTGAAGTTGACGCTGTGTATGCTTCCAATGTTGCTTGTAGGTAGCAATGTGGAGTTTTATTTGTTGGGTGTTGTTGTTGTTTTTTATAAAGTGAATTGTTTGATAGTATGTATAAATCAATTGATGTGTAATGAATTGCTTAGTCATTTTATAGATTTTTTAATTTAAAATATGTAATATCGTTTGATTTCTGATTTTGATTTCTTTTTCTAAAACTCTTGTGCTAACAAATTCAAAAACATCTGATGTTGTTGTTTTTTCAGCCATCTTTGTAGTTTTCTTTAAGAGAGTTGTGGCTGTTGACTTGAGATATACATGTATACATACATATATGTACACATTGGTTTCCTTTCAGTTGGCATGTCAACCAAGAAGCAGGAAGAGTTCTTCTCTGATGGAGCATTAATTGGAAATTCTAAAAGAAGACATTACACAGGGAACAAGTCATGGGACTCTCACCAGGTACAGCGTGGAGACGGCTGGAATGGAACCAAGTATGGGATGAAATCTCATTCCAGTTCCAATTCCAGGCCAGTTCATGGGAATGAAGATGGTAGTGGTATGCCAAACATTGCTGGGAAGTCATTTGGAGATACACAGTATCAGAATGGAAACTGGGAAAATGGAGATTATAGTGAGGAACAGGGATGGAAACTATACACTTTTGGTGCTGGAATGGGAATGAGAATGCATCATGATGGACCTCCAGTTGGTTCGAGGATGGGACCTGGACAAGATTACAGAACTGGGAATGTAGGTTTGAATTACTTTGATGCGTATGCTGGAGTGAGACCCAATGTGAGACCAGTTGGTACTGGAATGGGGACAGGACCATTGCTCGGTTCTGGAATGGGATCAGGACGTGCTTATGATCAATTGCATTCTGGACAATATAACAGCCACCAGTACCAATCTACAATGATGGGTGGGGCCAAGGAGGGACCACACCCAAAGCCTTATCCCATGCAAGGCCACCACCAATATTCCATGATGATGCCCCCGCCCATGTATCCAAGAGGTTTTCCCGGGCAATACCCGCCAGGATTGCTGAATCACAAGGACGAGAAGGACCACAGCAAAATGGTAGCTGGTGGGCGTGGCTACATGGGTAGGACACACCCATCCCACACACAGGCTGGTTTGGAAGATTTCCACATGGCTAAACGACATCATCAAATAGGGGAGGGTGGGCGGGGCAAAGACTCAGATGGGGTGGTGGCTAAATATTCAGTTCCATCTCATTCCCACTCTGCTGATGAATCTGGAATGGAGACTAATTCAAAGGAGAAGTTGATGATTTTATTACGTGGACTACCTGGCAGTGGGAAAACAACATTGGCAAAGTTAGTAGAAGGAAGTGGTATTTAATATTTGCAAAGTATTTCAGAAAATATTTATATCTGTGTAGTATTGAATGTTGGAGGAATAGCTTTTGTTGGCTTAGATGAAGTTACAAAGAACAAGATATGTTTTGGGATGAGTGTAGACATTGTTGTGTAACTTGTACAGTAGGACTTCAGTAGTCCAAACACTAAGGGACCAGAAGGTGTACAGATTAGTGAAAAGGTTGGAGTATGAGTAATACGTATTTAAAGATAATTTGAAATATTACACAAGCTTTAAAAATTAGTCCTATACCAGATTATTTACAACCTTGAAAAACATTCAGGTACATGAGAATTCTATTCTTGTTGTCATATGAACAAGGTAGCTGTAAATAAATCTGTATGCATATTTCTATAGCTTCATCTATACATGTATTTGAAATTTTTGACTGTCTACTAATGAGGTATTTTAATATGTATCCAGGACTTTGGTGGGCACTCATGGGGTCATATGCTCCACAGATGACTTCTTTGAGGAAAATGGCAGGCAAGTGATAGTAGATATCTGGTAAGGTGTCATTAATCCTCAGCGCGCTGGCACGAGAGGGTTATAGTAGTTGTCCTGTTTGTCTGTCACGCTCTGATTTTGGAGATTACTGAGAATTAACCGTTGATTTAGGTATGAACTTACTCAGGACCAATATAGGACCTTTTATTGTGCTACTTTTTTAATTTCGAAGCTTTCAGCTTCACGTAGGTACCAGCTTTTATGGGAAACGCCCCCTAGCGTCAGGTCATAATCATGTGAGCAAATAATTTCTTGCAGCCAGCGGTGTAGTTTGCTTTATGCTCAGGGAAGTTAAAGAGTTGAAGGAAGTGAAGTTTTGTATTGGAAATGTATACCAGTGAGTCTTTCTGGCTAGTTTAGCTTGTTAAGACGGTGTTACCATGTACCATTTTCATTGTTCGAGCTATATTGATGCCTGATTAAAATAGCTAACAGATTGCTTTGTTCTTTAGAAGGAGATTATATTGTAATAGCTAGGTAGTGTTTAATGGCGCTGAGGGTTCGCACCTTTTGTGCTTCATTGTATATTGAAGACTATTATTGGTATATTATGTACAACATTGGGTACTATTCGCTGAGAATGACATTCCAGGAAGGTCATGTTATATTCAATGCCTCTGTCAAGTGTTATTAATTAGCAGGTTCTGAACAAGCTGTGAGGTTTGTTTGTGGGCAAATTAGCCAATAAAGCTTCACAATTGTTGAAGATTGAGTAAGTCTGGTGTTGATACGGTGACTACAGCACACATTTATAATTGTTACAATTTGTGAAATTTCTTCCCTCTTTTTCACCAAGAGTTAATTAAATAAAAATTACGTTGTAACAGAAATAAAAAATGCATACATCTTTTTTTTTTTCCTTTTAAAAATTTTCATGCCAGCTGGAATTTTCTTTAAATTTAGGAACTAAGTGATCTTATACATGTGTTGCACCTAGACATTCCCTCCCATCCCACAATGTATGTACTTTGTGTGTGTTTGTGTGTTCACATGTATGTAGGTATGTTTTTGACCCTTCCAAATTATCCACCAACCATCAGAAGAACAAGGAAAAGGGTATGAATTATAATGTACAATACATACGTAATTTCTAGTGTTTGGTAATTGGATAATTTTATTAATATAATTTAGTATTTTAACAAGAAAAAATTCAAACTGGCACTTGTGTGATTTTGTGAATACTTGTAAATATTACCCCAAGCATGCATGATGTAGAAAGGTAAATACTTCTTTAATTGTCTCTCTGTCAGCAGCACTGTAGTGGATTGCGGTGTTTGGGTCTCTATAGTACTTGATGTATAGTTATATGTACATATGTACTACAGGGAGACTCCTATTAATTAATCACTAATTGTTATCAGTTTATCTTTGGTCTGCAGTGTTTAATGATTGCCTGGTTCTTTTTGTTTTATGTGTTATTCCACCTCATCAGCTCGGGTTGCCATGGAGAAGGGGAAGTCCCCAGTCATCATTGACAACACCAATACCACGGCCTGGGAGATGAAACCTTACATCGTCATGGTAACAACCCTGGGATCATAGGGGATATTGGGCCTGATTAAATTGATTGTGTGTTAAATACGGTATGTGTGTGTGTGAGTGTATTGGTGTTTGTGTGTTAATATACTTGTGCAAGAACATGTGTTAGTTAATTGTCCAGAGGGCGTAAGTGTAAGTTTGTTGTTTATTTGCTGTGAAGTATCTCAGGTATGTATGTATGTATGTATGTATGTATGTATGGGTTTTACGTTTGTGTGTACTCATGTAAAATACATCTGTTGGTTGTAAATGTGTATGTATTTGCTTGTATGTCATAATTACATATTTGTGTGTGTCCATGTTTGTGTGGGTGTGTCCAGGCTGTGAAGGACTATGGTTACAGTGTGCAGATTCAAGAGCCCACTACTCCATGGAGATTCAAGACTTCAGAGCTGGCAAGGTCAACAATTGCACACAGTTCTTTCTCCTTCTGATTACCACGATATTAGTATATGTAGCTCCTGCAGACAGATGCACTAGAACAATCCTGCACATGAAATGCAGCCTGCATACATACATACAATGCTTCAGTGTCTTCCTATTATTATAAAAAAAAAAATTTATCATCATTTTTATTAACACTTCTTTGTTATTCTCTACTTTGACAGACGCAATATCCACGGAGTAACCAGGCAGACATTGGACCGCATTCTGGAGAAGTTCCAGCACAGAGTGTCAGTGGAATCCATTTTAGGAGACTCCGCCTCCTTGCCTTCAAGATCGGTAAGCTCACCCACAAAGCCCAGCAACATGGACGCTCAAGAACCTAGCAGAACCTCTCGTGAAAACTCGACCAGTCGGAGCTCAAAACCTGTAGGTTCACAGAACTCAAAAGAGGACATGATTGCTGGGCATGTTTTTTCAGTGTCGGATGTGGAAAGGCAGAAGGGAGAAGATAAAATGAGAAGTGTGTCACCGGGTGTTAGAAGTCCGAGGTCTGCTGGACATGTCTCTCCAAGTATCGGGCACAGAGGGAGAGGAAGGGGACGGGGTGACTCCATGACTGCTGTAGGGCGTGGCAGGGGAGGGGCAAAGCTTGGGCGGAAAATTGGTGGAGAGAACGTCGATAGTTCGTTGCATGAAGTAAAAGAGGAATTCGAAAGCCGAAGAGAACTGTACTGGCCAGAAAACAAAAGGAATGGGAACCAAACTGCGAAAGACACTCGGGATAGATCTCGAAATGGAAGTGATGATGAATTTGATTCCACATACTGGGATATCCCATCCCACATCCTAGGCTCCAAGCAGGAAGAGAATATTGAGGAGCTTACCCCAGGGTTTAGTAGGAATGGCAGCGTTGGCACATTTGGACTGGCTAGCAAGATTGGAGTGCCACTGAAGAAACTCCTATCAGGCACTGCAAGGGAACAGTATAGGAATTGGAATCTGAGTGGTGCAAGTGTAGAAACTGTGGAACCAAAAAATGTAGAAACTTTAGAACCAAGAACTATAGGAATTTGGGAACCAAGTAGTGAAGGAATTAGACGAAAGAGAAGCACTGGGAAAATGTCAGAGGATGAAGTTAGTGTCGTTTCACGAGACAAATCCGGTAGGAATAGTTCGGACAATAGTAAGAAATTGAGTGGGATCTGGTCTAATACCAACCAAGGTGCGGCCAGACAGACGTGGTCTCTCACTGCTGAGAGCAGTAAGAACGGTGGAGCCAAGCAGGCAGACAAGACAGATGGCGGTGATGTGTGGGACTCCGCTGATGAGATGGATCTATCAACTGAGGACGAAGGTTCACGATCAACTGATGATACAAGCATTGCGGAGGACAAGAATCAGGATGCACTATCACGAGACGAACAGACAGAAAGCAGTGATAAGATACCGGAGGAGGCTACCGTTAAAGTTGAAAAAGTTGCAAGTTTAATGACAAATCTCCCGCTCAAAAAACTTGAAGAGGCTTTGGAGTCTTGTCTCTTCAACAAGTACATCGTGGAGGGGCAGATGGATGAACGTAAGTACTCGCTGAAGGACCAGAAGCGACTGGTTACTCAGCTGGTGAAAGAGCATCAATCGCTGTGTGGTGAAAGTGCAGCGGACAGCCAACCCTGCACGGCGCACACCAGAGACGGTTGTCTCTCTCTGGAGGTGGTGCTAGACCGAGTCAGAATGGACAGTCTGCACACGCAACTTCCCAATGCTCTGGTGGAGCTCATGTTTAGGGACAGGCAGCTGGTGCCACGCTGGAAGATTGATGGCGTTGAAGAACGCTCAGCCGAGCCTGTAGCTGTACCGGTTATTCCACCCACTATAGCGCCATCTCGGAAGGAGTCCAAATTCCTCAAGCTAGTGCCAAAAATGGAAGAGGCGGATACGAGCTCGATCAGTCTCTCGGCTACTGGAACGGGTAAAGGAGTGTCTGATATAAACATTGGGAATGAAGAAGAAGTTGATGAGGATGTAGACGATCCAGCCATCATGCGTATTGTGAGACCCAAACGTCAGGCGGTGACTAAAGACACCGTTGAATCTCTCTGGGAAGCTCTGCCGTCTTCGACTCTGGAGACTAACGTTGAAACTCGGTCATCAGTGAAAGCGTCCGGCAGCTCAGCCGAGACTCCACCCCTTGCTTGGTTGACTGGGGCCTCACAGTGGGCCAATCCCGAACTCTTATCTGAGAGTTTATCACGCCCCAAGAAGACAATGATGAATGAAGAAGGTATTTCTGAAGTTGTGAGCAGCTTAAAGGTGCCGGTCTCAAGTTCAGCACATCTGCCGAGTGCAGAAGGTGTGTCCTCAGTAGTACATCATGCACGTGCTGTAACAGAAATCTCAAGCAGTTTATCGTCATTACAACCTGTAGCACTAACAGATGCTAAGTCAGACAGACGACTGAGTCCTACTGACTTGGCTTACAATGGCACCACTGAAAACAGAGCAAAGTATGATGTTCTAGAACAATTGAAACCGCTTGATAACAGTGGGGAGAGAGAGGAAAGAAAGAGTTCTCAAAGTCTCTCGGATAATCTTGCCAGTGCTACATCTGAACGCTACGTTTTCAGTTACCGTAATGGAGATGGCTTGTCCGTTGCGGAGGATAGCGTCGTATTTCCTTCTGCCATTGAAGACCAGATAAGTAGAGACCAAAGTTCCTCCGAGAGTTCCCCAACGAGTGATTATGCTGACGCTGGAGCGTGTGCAGTGATGAAAGCGGGAGACGATTCCCAGGAATTGCGAGGAGCAGAGGGCAATAGTGATTTGAATTTCCTCGTGGGTTGCTTTCCCGATTTGAGTCGCCATCAGCTGCAGAAGTTGCTGGAAGTGAACGGAGGTGACGTGGAGTTGACGACAATCAGTGCACTCTCGGCTCAGCCGGATACCTATGATACGATAGGCCACGCCTCTTTAGGGACACTGGATGTAGATGCACGTGCTAGCTCGCACATAAGCTTGGATGAGTTTCCTGTGATTTCAAGCCACGCTTCGAAGAACGGCCAAACGTATAAAGAAAAGATTCAGACAAGTGCGAACAGTTTTGGGCTGGAAAGTGTACCTTTGAAAGGTCGAGGCTCCTACAAGGAACAAGTATCAGATGGAGATCATGCTATGGATGATGAGATGCCTTCATTGTTAGCTTGGACTGATTCTGATGTAGACGGGGCACCTGGGCTGGTTCCCGGGAACCAGGCGGACATTAATGATGCCTTGACGTGGGATGTGCCTGAGGAAGATGGAACCGAAGTTGAGGAGATTGGGAATGAGGAATTGCAATATGAAACTGGGTTTTTACAGGAAGACAATTTGGTACTGAAATTGTCTGAATCTCTGGCCATTCAGCTGCAGTCACAGTTTGGATCTGTGGACCAGACTCTGCTCCAAGAAGGTAAGGAGGGTTGGGAGGAGGAAAGATGTGGATTGGATGAGGGAAAGTATAGGAAGAAATACAACAATGTGAAAAGTTGGTGGGGTTATAAATGTTCTTTTTGTTGTTGTTACCGGTTGGTTTGTTTGTTTTTGTTGTTGTTTTTGTTTGTTTTTTGTATTGATGAAGGTGTGGGGGAAAGTGCGAGTAGTCATTTTATTTGGTTAGTTCATGTCATTGGTTTTGTATCGTTTCTCAATATTAATTATCATTACTTTTAGTTGGTACATTTCTAGTGGTTTCAATCTTTGTTTGGCTGTTGCACATCATGTGTGATGGATTTTCCTATTGAGCATTTCTGATACTTATGTATTCGTTGATACTTATGTATTTGTTGATCCTTTCCAGACTGCACTGGATCAGATTTAACAGTTCTGTTGTCAGAGACAGCTGCCATGCAGATCTACCACAAGTGGGTGGATACCCTCAAGGTAAGTACGCACATGTGTGCATGTCACACGATGCTGTCAGAATGTGGGTGTGGTGTGTTGTGTAACTAACAGCACAGTGCCTGATTGCCCTCATCCAATGAGGCCATCATTCATGATGATGTCAAACTATAGCAGTAGTAGGCCAGGAAGGAAGCTTTTAGAATGGACTTGTTCCTTTCTTAAGTACTTACACTCTCTTGATAAGGGGGGGGGGGAGGGGGTTGGGGGGTAAGAGAAGCACTGATTTTAATTTTTTGTTATTTTTCTTTTTAATTAAAATTGCTAAAAGTGAGTAAACTAAACAGAATTGTTGTTGTGCTCTTTATGGAATTACTATTTTTTAGGCTAGAGCTGTTGAAAACAAAGTGATGGCTCAACTAAAAGAGAGGGGTTCCCCCGCTGTTGCCGCCAAGTACCCGGTAAAGAAATCTGCAGTGCAGGCCAGGAATGGTCCTATTACCTCTGGAGTTGTAAGGTAAAGTGTGACTAGAACTGCATACCAAGTATAATGGGGGAATGCATCAGTGTATCTGGATAAATGAATTTACTTATTTATTTATTTATTTTACAAATCCTTCCCCCGACACACACACACACACACACACACACACACACACACACACATTTCTGTAAAGTCAATTATATCTTTCCTGCTGTTTCCCACCATGAGCAATTGGAACAGAAAGCATAGAGAAGACCACTAAGTTCATTGTTGGTGGATATTATTATCTGTTCAACCATTAGAGTACTGACTCGTTCTTCCTTGCAGAAACAGTGGGAGTGGCTTGTCTGTCTCTTCCAGGCCAGTGAATGCCGGAGTAGCCCATGGGAGTAAAACTAACTCTTCTAAGACCTCTGCCAAGCAGAAGCACGGGCAATCACTCGAACTGGATGCTTCAGAGAGTAAGGGACAAAAAATAATATTCATGAGTTACTAACTCGGGACTTGTTGTCTCTAGATGTGTTTCTCTTGTTGTTTGTTGTCATGTTTACCAACAGTGTATTGTTTGCTTTTTATGTATTTTTATTTCACGCTTCCCTGAATTTGGAGTCATCAAAATACAAAAACAAAGCATCATGTGACATTGTATTTTTATACACGTATAATTTGTCTCTAATACATAATATCATGCAACTGGGACGAAGGGTGTCCATTTAAATGTTTTTGTTTTGTTTTTTGTTTTTGTTTTTTTTAATTTTTATTTTAATTTTATTTTTTTATTTTTTTATTTCAAGTAAAAAGTAAAAGTTGGTGAGATACGAGGTTGATTCTGAAGTGGTAGGGGATTGTGCCTGAGGCGTTCACCTCAGTGAATGTCTGTCAATAGCTGTTACTGCCTTTGCCCATCCTTACCTGTGGCATTCCATAAGTGAATTTCCTCCCCACCACACCTACCTGAGTGATAAGGAGCCACCCTATGCCGAATGGATACAGTTATCTAGACCACAGAATCTAGGGTGGAGTGGGGTGGGCTTTATTTGAATTGTAGTGAGCCTGAGCTGTGCAGTGTGAGCTGAGACTTGTTGCTTAGTTTACAGAGTTATCCTAGGTATGTCCCACTGGCAGTGTTTTAGCTAAGTACCAGGAGAAAATTGACTTTTGGTTTAACATCATTGTATGAAATTCTGTTATCTCTCCTTCAAGAGAGCCAGTTCATTTTTTGTTGATATGTCTTTTACAGATCTCAAGCCATTAGTTTATTGAGAAGTTCACTAGATTGTGAATGTGTTCCAGAATTGAGTTCTACTTGTTGCTGCAGCCTTTCCATTAATGTGTATCATGTATGTATGTATATATTTTTTGTGTGTGTAGACACAAGCTATGACGCTATGCGCTCCAATGCCATGTTCCATGCCGATAAGAGGTCTGAGTGCTTCCAGAAGGCGGCTGAAGCAAGGTCCAGAAAGAGATACGAGGTTGCCAGCTACTATGCCCAGCAAGTGAGAAGATATATATTTAGTCATTCATTTATCAAATTAAAAGTGCTTTATGCGTTTGATCTTCGATAGTACAAAGATCAGATTAGAATAATATGTACTAAGAGCAAGTACTCTATTTACAACAATATGAGCATGCTTGATAGAGATAGCTATTTTATTGATTTAATCATGACCTCGTGTGAACACTACTAATTGTATGGTACAGGGTCATCACCACACACAGAAGCTGAAAGAAGCCAACAGAAAAGCAGCTCTTTTGACATTGGAGAAGAAGTAAGTCAACTGAGATATACGTAGTATTGGGATTGATGATGCAGTGGTGATGGGTAAGGTGTGGTCCAGTTAATAGTCACAAGTCCTAGCAATTATCAAAGAATATACACATTTGGTAGTAAAGCTTTATTATGTATATGCAGCTGCCATGCTAATGAGGAATGACCCTGCAACTGCAATTTTGTGCATGCTAATGCAATATCAAGTGTTCGAACTCCTACTGTGCACTGTATTTGTGTTAACTCGACATGGTTTACTAAGTCTATTTATTTGTCTAGTAACACCCTTCGCCCTGGTAACCAGATAGACCTTCACGGTCTCCATGTCAACGAGGCAGTGGCTGCTTTGTCCGAGAAGTTGAACCAACTGGATGAGGGTAAGTAGTTGGTCACTGGTACGTTTACATTACACACATACATCACATACTTATATTTCCAAGTCAATAACTGTAAGTTTATTTAGTAGGTAAAGTACGCCATAAGCTACATATGTGTTGAGAATTCCTGTGCAATGGAATGAATTAATATGTATATTTGGAGGTTGCACATTTACTGTTGTTTGTGTGTGTGTGTGTGTGTCTTATTATTTATTTATTATTTATTTATTCATTCATTCATTTATTTAATCGGATGACATCAGAAGCCATAATATTTACATCTTACGTAGTTACATATTGTGTGTATGTGTGTTTGTGCATAGGTGAGGAGTTAGGTGTCATAACAGGTTATGGTAGTGGTAGTGTGAAGAAGGAGGCTAGGATAAAGCCGGTAGTGAAGAAATACTTGACAAGAAATAATATCTGGTGAGTCCATTCAAATGCTGACAATCCTCCCTCTTCCTCATGGATATCATCTTCCTCTCTTAAAGACCTGTTTATGGTTGTGAATGATTAAGATTGGTTGGCACTATTGTTATAATATTGTGTTATTGTTATTGTAGGTTTGAAGAGAAGAACCCAGGCTTACTGAAAGTGATTATGAAATGGCGGATGTGAGATAGTGTATGTTTTGTGAAGAATGAATGTTGTTTTTGTTTTGTTGTTGTTGTTTTTGTTTTGTTGTTGTTGTTTTGTTTTTTGTTATTGTTGTTTTTTAATCTGTTAACTACAGCAATGGTTATTGTGATTTTCATTCTTTTCTGTTTTGTATTTTCTTATGTTTTAATTTCAATGTTGCCTGTTTTAACCCAAAGCTCTATACAAACACTGTGCATTGTTTTATGTGACTTCAAGCTAGCTAACTTAATACAAATGGTGGCTATGGCAACAGAATCTGGAAGAGGATGAAAGGATACTGACAGTTTTGTGGTGAATTAAAGTTTTTATATAATGTCAATACATTTTTTATGCACTGTTGTAATTTGTAATATTTATTGACTATAATAATATTAAGAATGTAAATATATTGTTGAAAACAAGAATTTGTTGCACTTCAAGAAAGTTAGAATGTTGTGGTACTGTACCAATAAGAAACTAAGGATTGGCACAGGAGTCAAGTTATAGCTTTGTATTGAAAATGATGGCGCAACTGGAAAACTAATGGTAAAGGTATGTACCACATGTCTGACTTCAACTATTATTAGTACAAGTCTATTTAATTCTCTGGTCACCTTAAATTTTATGAATGCACTACTTCTATAGCTAGCTGAAGAGTGTACATGCATCTACATTGTTTCTAAGCAAAACGTATCAATACTCTAGCCTAAATCTGACATGGCAAGCTGAAGTAGTAGTAGTAGCTACGAGTTTGTAGAATTAGTTAAGTGGTAAGTTAGGGAAGTTAAGTGTAAGTTGGGAAGTTAAGTGTAGGTTAGGGAAGTTAAAGTGTAGGTTAGGGAAGTTAAAGTGTAGGTTAGGGAAG
>WLWI01003115.1_pt1 | contig 14243 bp, 8 predicted proteins | sample 6701501 | NCBI WGS metagenome assembly WLWI01 (sample SAMN12718690, study PRJNA515312) | sponge metagenome | isolation source: marine sponge | host: Mycale hentscheli | place: New Zealand: South Island, Marlborough, Capsize Point | collected 2014-11-01
AGTATGACTGGAGATCGTACTTTTGGAAGAGCCAAGAGTGTAAGCAAAAGGGGCGGAGATAGGGGTCAGTGTAGCGGAAGAGGCGGCCCCTACAGGGGAAGTGCATGAGCAGTACAGCACAATGTGACAGCAATACGTGTGAGCTACACAGTGAAAGTCTGAAGCTAAACTTCAACACCAGTGTAAGACTAAGGCTAACACAGCGTACGGAAAACTATGGCAGAATGAGGGGAGTCAGCACCGGGACCAGTACTTAGCAACGCAGATCTCCAGTCTATCATCAACGGGGTAGTCACCCGCGTACTACTGAGCCTTCAGAAGGACTCCCCGGGGGCTTGACGGGAGGACGCGACGGCAGCTCCTCAGCAGGAACACTCACCACCCTCGTCGGGCGGAGGTAATTTCCAATACTAGGCAGCGGTAGGCAGAGTTTCCCCCCCTCCACTCGCTTCGAGTGTGAAAATGCACGGGAAAATTATGTGGGAGTAGGCACCCGACTTGTCCGGTCTGAGAGGGGGAGGGGCGCTCTGCCTCAATTGGGGCGAGCAGACCACCGTCCTCAACAGAGCGGGCACAGTGGCCTCCAGTTTATAGTATAATAGTAGCAAAGGAGGTAGGATGGAAATAAGGCCAGGGAGGTAGTGTAGGAACAACTCACAAAGCTCAGCACCTAGGAAATGCTTACAAAGGAAAACTCAGCACACTCCAGAGCCAGCCTGGGGCCCCTAGCCAGCTAACAGTGGCTAGCTTAGGGCAAGGGTTATCACAACGCCTTAGCTAATGTGCTAGCAGGGCCAGCACAGGCAACCCTAATGAATCAAAGGAGCCAGTCAACTGGTGTGCAACTATGTACAGTAGTCGGCTAGCGTGGGCAGGTGAATTAGCGGGCCAGCACTCACCTGGCCTAGGAAGGAGGCCTTAGACGAAACCCGGCATTTGGCCTTCAAGGATATAGCTCTGGATCAATGAATCACCCACAGTGGTAAGGGTGAAACTAAAGGCATCAAAGACGGACCCCTTCCGGGTGGGCGTGGATATGTTTGTAGGCAAGACAGGGGGACCGTTGTGTCCAGTGACTGACATGGTGGATTACCTGGTCGCGAGAAGAGCTGGACCAGACCCCATATTCATCTTTCAAGATGGAAGACCACTCACAAGGACAAGGTTCGTGGAGAAGTCAGAGCAGCACTGACATCAGCAGGGGTGGACAGCACACCATACTCGAGTCATAGCTTCCGTAGCGGGGCAGCTACAACTGCAGCGAGCAGGGGAATCGGGGATGCCACAGTCAAGATGCTGTATAGGTAGAAGAGTGAGGCATACAGAGCTATACATCTAGACGCCAAGAGACCAGCTGGCCACCTAGATGTAATACATAAGTCATTTGCATGTTGTACTCAACATTAATGAAATGATAGAAAGAAACTAGAAAGGGAGTAGAATTCTCTAGGAGGAGCAAAGGAAATGTTTGGGCAGTTTGGAGGTGTGAATTAGCAACTCATGGGTGATTCATGTTGGGCTTATATTCATTAAATGTGTTGAGTAGGCTAGATAGAGATCATCAATGTGGGAGTGATACTGTACAATTAGAAAAAATATTGTTAGCTTGTGAGCTTGATATTAACCACTTAATTTTTTTTGTAACTACCTCAAGTTTATAAGAAAATATAACAGTTGATGTAACAGAAATGTATGGCAAACTACAGTAGGGGTAAAAAAAAAGTTCCCATAGCGACCAGACTTTTTAGCTACTAACAGAAAAATAGTCTCTTGGGTAAGGAGACTTTTTAACGACTTTTTATCAACCAATGCCCGACTACACAAGTCACCAGCTGCTGAACCAACTTTTAAACCGGTTTTTAAAATCCGTTTATTATTTTTTTAAATCATTAGCAACCTAGTTTTTTTAAAAAAATTGCCAAAAAAAGTCCGGCGAAAAGTTGCAAAAAAAAATCTGTTAAAAGTCTTCCGTACAGACTTTAGAAAGTCCTTAAAACGACTCAATGGGAACTTTTTTTTTTGACCCCTACTGTATTTGTTTCAAAAATCAGTGCATTTTGTGGGCCTGCAAATATATTTGGGCGATATTATTTTCTGGGCGCTGACGATTAATTCTGGCCGCTGGCAATTTATTATGGGCGCTGGGTGAAATTCTGGGCGCTAAACCCTTTACCAACTGAATGGAGTTTATCGAACGAGGGCGTAGCAGTTTGGTAAGGGGTCTGCTACGCGAGACTGTCAGTTACAAGAAAAAAATGGAGGACTGTTTAGATGAAGTGCTGCGTGTTATCCAAGAATGTATGCAGTTTTCTGACAGTCATATATACTATATTGACAAGGCCGTTATTTGCTTGAAGGTAATTGAGTGACCTGTTAAATGAAGTTGTTGTTAATGGAGGTTTGGATCAGGAGGATCAGAATGATCTGAGTCAGCTTCATTGGTGCTTATGTCAGCTGTGTATAGAATATGACACTAAACTAGTATTTGTGCAGACTATCGATCCATCACATTAGTATAACGTTTAGACAAAGAGGTCGACCAAGAAAAATCATTAATTATGCCATGGTGAGAATTTACATGTATAGCTGACCACTGAGCTTTACTGTTATATGAATCTGTTTGCAGATTGAGTTATTAAGGGAAATGCATTACACATGGAGTGCAGTGGCAGATGTGTTAATGATCTCCGGTACTACACTGTGGCGTAAACTTTGTGACATGAATATTACCGCTTTCCACCTACACTGATATTAGTGATTTGGATTTGGATTCTGTGATGTCAATACTTGTTTCAAGATTCCCTCAAAATGGAGTTGTTATGATATGGGGTCATCTAAAAAGTATTAATATATTTATAACACGGCAAAGGGTTTCTGAATCTCTCGTGAGGGTATCACCTGAGTTAGTTCATCATCGACAATCCAGTTCAATATCATGACGCATCTATGATGTTCCAGCTCCTAATTATTTATGGCACATAGATGGGCTTCACTGTCTAATTCGGTGGAAATTAGTAATTCACAGTGGTATAAACGGTTACTCACGCAGAATACTCTATCTTCAGAGTTCTGACAATAACAGGTCAAAAACAGTATATTCACTGTTTCGGGAAGCTGTCCTCGCATGTGGGTGGCCATCAAGGGTTAGATCAGACAAAGGAGGAGAGAATATTGATGTTGCGGAAGCTATGCTGATGGTAAGAGGGACAGATAGACAGAGTTACATAACAGGAAGTAGCGTACATAACCAAAGAATTGAACGGTTATGGAGGGACACTTTTCGTTGTGTTGGACACCTGTATTATGCACTATTTTATGAACTGGAAGACTGCAACTTACTGGATGTTGAAGATGACTATGACTTGTTTGCACTTCACTATACGTTCATACCTCGAATAAACAATCAATTATCTCAGTTTGTTAGTGCATGGAATATGCATCCATTACGAACTGAAGGAGGATTATCGCCTTTACAGTTGTGGACGAGGGGATTATTGTCTTCATCAGCTGAATGGCAACACGAAATTTGTAGTGGCCTGACAGTAGATGAGAATGCTTACGGTATTGAAATAGAATCAAATCGTTATAGTAGCTCATTTGACCACCATGGAGTAATTGTTCCACCATTTCATGTTGAAATTAATGAGCAGCAACTTCAGCTCCTCAGAGATAACTTCAATCCTCTTCAGAACAGTAGTAACAATGGTATTGACATCTACATGGCAGTAAGGCTCTACTTAGAAAATTTGTAAAATCTAGCTATATAGCTAATTTGTTTATGAAAAGAAATATAAATTGAATATCAGAATGAATTGTATTGTTATGAAAAAACAACAACAACAAAATAGTCTTGGAAAGCTTTAATGAAATGTCAATGACAGAGTCTTCAGAAAAATAACATGATAATGTGTGGTCTGACAAAATTGGCATGGCACCTAAAATATAATAGTTTTGTACAGTAGAAGCTCTCTTATCAGGACCTCTAAGATTCAAGCACCTCTATCATCTGAGCAGCCTAAATTAATTGTGACTGTCTACAGGGAAAATCGGGCACAACCAAAATTTTCTTTACATTTACACATTTGTCGGCATCCTTGAGCTCTCTGAGTTTTAAAGCTGTAACTTCAACGGTTGCTGATGCACCCTAACTGTTCACTTCTGCAGGCTTATTTAATACATTTTTAAGAATTAAATTGATCTGTTCCCGGCATTTACGCGTGGTGCGTTGTGCCCAATTTTCCCATAGACGGTCACAATTATGGGAGTGGGTGCATTGACATTTGAGTGACCTTTTCAGGCAATACAGAAAACAACAACATTATTTCAGAGTGACGGGCAACCTAGTGCCCAGATAAGAGAGTCTAGCTGCTGTACAATGCTTTACCTTTCTCACAACCATCTAGGTAGTCCAAAAAGTACATAATATATGCATTTTCTTCTTTTTGACGGTCATTTGATCCAGCTTCAGAAAACTTCACATGTTTAAATAGCTTTCGAACAGTATCTACATATATGAGTGTTTTAAACAGCAACATAATTAAAATATATATATAGCGTACCTGATGTTAACTTTGAGTTCTTTTTTTTTCACAAAAAAAATCTTGGAGAATTTCACCATGCTTAGTAATCTCTCTTCCTACACCTAATGACTGTAACCCATCTTTGAATTGTTCTAACTCACCAAGAGTTTTAAGAATTACTTTGTCCAAAGCAATAGATTGGACAATGGGAACTTTATCATCTAATGTAATATTGGCACAAGGCTTGGTAATACCAGAATCAATGAGTAATTTGAAATTTTCTGTCACTATTTCTTTCAAAACATTTGGTGTACTTGCAGATAAAATCTGTGAAATAATATTGCATAAATGTAATATAAAATTCTCACACCATGACTCATGTAATATATTTTTTATATATGTGTCAACATATAGTTTCAATATAACACTGACCCTCTGTAAGATGCCTCTAACATCTTGATCTGGAACCTCATTTACATACTATGATATCTAGTGGTTTCATTCCCGCTAAGTAGTTAAATACTGAACGTGACAGAATATGAATTGCACTCCCTCCATGAACTAGAGCCATTGCCATCAATTCACCGAGTTTGAAATATACGTCATCCTAATACATAGTCATACTTGTATTGATATTTTAAATATCATTAATTATGCTTACTTGAAGAGCAAATGAGTTGTGTTTAAAACATCCAGTTGGTTCTAAATACTTCTCAAAATGGCGTGCCAATAACGTAAAAAATTCTCTTGTCAAACCACCGCCATCACACCCGTCTTCACCAATAAAAGACACCTGGAATAAATTTTAATAACTTACATTCACAACGTCAATTATTGTACTCATGTTTATGTCAACAATCAACCATAATTTCACCTTCTCAATCACCTCCAACAATTAAAAAAAAATTTCTAGTTATTGTTAAAAAAAAATTATCTTTAGGACTGGAACAGAAAAAATTTCTTATCAATGCCAAGCTGAATGTCAGTGTGTATCCTGAAATGATAGTGACAAAGAGTGATTAAAAGGAGGAACATAAGGTGGGCAGCTAAAGTGATGGAAACTACTTTTTAAGTGTAGATAGAACATCTTTACACTAAAAGCAAATAAAACCATGTTAAACTACTACACAAAACTCACACATAATTTCTTCCTAGGATCAAATGACAGTCGACCCACATTCTTCAGTGCATCAGACAGCACGTAGTCTCTTCTAATCACCATGTCATAACTTTCATCATTTTGAATTACTGCTGCTAAATTCCGAACTATGTCTTGCAAGCTCCTTCCATTGAAAAGTCAGATATAAAAGTAATAAACGACAGTATATGCTAACATTGGTGAACTTAAAAAGCAACAACAACAGACTTTGAAATAATTCAAGCATTAGAAGTCAAAAGCCAGAAACTTGAAATCACCTGGGAGTAGCTTCAACTTCATCCATCCTAGCCAAAGCTTCAGCTGCTGCACTTTCTTCACTTAACTTTATAGCTGTCTGCAACTCATCCTCTTCTGAGACATCTCTATGCTAGAAAAAAAAAAGTATTTCTCCCCCTTTTAAGCACAAAGTTGGTTAAAAGTATGCACATACCATGTATTCCACTTCTTTTTCATCACTGTTAAAGCCTACAGAATGTTGTGGTGAGGATTTTTTTTCGCCATGCATTGCTTTATATACTTTAGCAGGAGGGGGATCATCTTCATCTGATTTATCAAGTTCATTCTAAAAGTAAAACATGCTACTAAAAAATTAAACTTTGGCTCAAAATAAATGCCTTACATATTAAAGAAGGCTTGAATTTAGTCGAACATAGAGGATGCAGTGGTTTCGGCTTCAATTTCCGCTGCTGGCACTTCACCTGTGGACACGACCACTTGACCTTGGTCTAGCTCAGAACCTGCAGTTTCTACATGAACACCTCTGGTAACACATGTACTGTTATCTGCCACACCCCCGCTAACTTCACTACTATTAGCCATAGGGTCAATCTTTGCAGCATGCAGCCATTTTATACACCTGACTAATGCCATTTGCATCAAATGGTGTGTCGCCATCAATAACCTTGACTGTTTTATTCACACATCGAACAAAATCAAAACCTTTCGGGTCAATGAGCTGCTATTCATGGGTTGATATCATTTTACGGGGTGGTTTTTTCATATCAGTCTCAGACATGGTTGATGTATACCTTATTGAACCATCATATAACCTTTCTTCTTCACTTAAAGACAGATTTGAAGTGACATCACCTTGAAAATCAATGACCACCAAGCCTTTTTGTAATTCTTTCACACTAAATTGACTTCGTCGTTTGTCTTTCCTGGTAGAAAACTTTTTTCTATTTTTCAACTGCTTGCTCAGGACCTCAGCTCTAACTAACAAACTATCAGTACCAGTATGTGCTGCACTTGTACTGGGGCCGCTACCACTGGGACCACTACCACTGGAACCAGTTACAGAGGCATCTACGTGTGTGCGGCCAAACAATTTCCTCAGTTCAGTTCCAACTTTATTTTTTCCTAATTGTATAAACGCCAGGGGTGACAGGGGGGTTGGAGAGGGGGGAGAAGAGGGAACAACACACACGAATAAACAAAACATTATTATAAACGATTATAATACCAAAATATTTTAACTATGCATTCTTACTGTACTATACAGATTGACAGTACATTACTGCTATTAATACTAAGATTACCTGCCGCACAGTGGCACTTTGTGTACCAAAATATATATAGGTGTTATTGATCAATATTAAAGTGCTTGTATAGTTTGAAATGGCAGCAACCAGGTGTTGGCCAGGGTCCATAACTCTCTCTCTCTAGTCATGATGATGTATATATTAAGCATTGCAGTGAATGGTCTATATTACAGATAAGGGCTTTCATGATAGCTTGTGTTTGCAAATAAGGATGGTCTCTGCATTTTCTGGGCACTGGGTTTTATTCTGGGCGTTGGTGAAATTCTGGGCGCTGGGTGAATTCTCGGCGCTGGGTGAAATTCTCAGTCACGCACCTGGTAGTCACGTGATTTCTAAGAAATAAAACTTCACTTTACCAGATCTCGTAGTTCCAAATCAGCCCAATTTTATAGTTCAGGGTTGAATTTATTCCTCTATTACAACCAGCTGACTTTGAACGGCTTGGTGTTCACCATGTGGGTGAAAGAAGTACGCTACTTAATCTAGCAAAAGGATATGAACGTAAGTAGACATGTGAAGTAAATAGTCCAGTAGCATTAAGTATATAGTTGAAATGAAGTGATTAGCCTATTATTATTATTATTATTAGAATGTAGTTCATTTCTAGGACTTAATATTTGCTACAGTATTAGCCTTCACAAACAAACAAACACACACTCACACACACACACTTCTTGCTCAGATGATTCAAGGCACTGATTTTTTTTCATTTGTGAGTGTTTGTGTATTGATTGAGCAGTTCATAATTCCTGGCCAGTTCAGGTGAGGACTGAAATTTTACCCCCCCCCCCCCTCCCCCAAAGAGAATGGTCCCCCATTTCCACCCCAAAAATATAAGTGAAGCTTCTTTAGTATATTTAAATTGCAGCATGTGTACACATCACAAAGATATAACCTAACCCTCTAGCACTGGCGAAACTCATTCCCCCACACCCACATCCCCCATTCACCTCTCGTACATTAGCCAAAGTTCTTGTGTGTCAAACCCTGCTGGACAAATATGGCTTTCCTGTCACTGATTGTTTTATTAAATCAACCTGCTTGTATTTTGTGTAGGCCCTGAGATTGCAGCAGCAAGAGGCAGCCTTGGGGTTTATGACACATTCCAAGTCTCTATTGCATACACTACAGAATGAAGTAAGTAAATTGGCTAATGTTTTATGTAACTCCCTCTACTAACTTGAAATTCTGTGGCTTAGGTCACATACATATTCATGAATTATAATTGCCTATTATGGCCTCTGAAATGTGTTAATTAGACAGTCACATAGTGCAATGCCCAGAGCTACCTATCATGATTTGTCCAGGTAGAGTTTATTTGGTCACAGAGGAATGCGCTCCCAAACCGATAGCAGTTTGAGTCACATGACTCTTGAAACTTGATAAGCCATGACGTTGACTCCCACAAGTGAAAATGGGGAGGAACTAATATATATGTCATTACTGCGTGTCTACTTGCTGAAGTAATGAGAATATTTTCCTGGCTGTATTCACTGCCTTATACTCATGGTCGTTATTTGAATGAAAAGCAGCTGTTTCCTTTTCTTTTCCTCATATAATTTACAAATCTGTAAATGAAGGTATTTCAGTATATACAATAAGCCTCTCACTGGCTAATACAATTCATTCATTTCCATTTTTTCTAGGTTAATGTGTAAAAATTAATATTAAACCAGGACTTCTAAAGACTATAATAACATGAAGTACATGTATTAGTCAACATTTGTGGTCAATTTTGGTTGCCTAGCAACACACTGCAAAGTCATTATGGTGACCACAACATAACTGTATCACAACTATGTGCCACATTTGAGTGCAATATTAGCAATTGTTTTGTGCACGATTAGATATTTATTAGTATTTTTGTACCATGGTTTTGTTCAAACCATCCAATCAGATTGCTCAATTTGGGGTGAATATATTTCATACCAACTGCCTTGGAGGTGAATAAATGAACTGTCCAATCATAAATTAGATTTTATGCGTTTTCTATAGCCTAGAGCAATGGTACAAACAGTTGCACCTCTCTGTGTTTGGTCAGTGCAGGATTTACACTATACTCGGGCATTCAGCCCTCGGGTGTGTAAATCCCATACCAACCTCAGTGTCGTGGTTTAACCTATACTTACTGTAAGCAGTCACCTCAGCCAGCAATGCTGTTGCCCACAAGATGTGACTGCAAGTTTGGCACAAAAACAACAACATCCCAATATAATGAAGCACCAAAGGTGCTAACCCTCAACGCTATTAAACACTACCTAGCTATTACAATATAATCTCCTTCCAAAAGATCAAGCAATCTGTTAGCTATTTTAATGAGGCATCAAAATAGCTCGACCAATGAAAATGGTACGTGGAAATGCTGTCTTCATAAGAGAAGAAGCTAAACTAGCCAGAAATACTCACCGATATACATTTTAAACGTGAAACTTCACTTCTTTCCACTCCGTTAACTTCCCTGAGCATTAAGTGAACTACACCACTGGCTGCAAGAAATTATTTGCTCACGTGATTATGATGTGACACCAGGGTGTGTTGCCCATAAAAGCTGGTACCTACACAGAGCTGAAAGCTTCTCGTTTTCTCAACGATTATCCCGAAATTTAAAAAAGTAGCACAATAAAAGGTCTTAAATCTTCATCCAAAGTAAGTTCATACCTAAATCAACTGTTAATTGTCAGTAATCTCCAAAATCAGAGCGTGATAGACAGACAGACAAACAGACAAATAGACAGGACGACTACTATAACCCTCTCGCGCATGCACGCTGAGGGTTAATAAACTAACAAGTACCCTGCCACATAGTTAGTGGCACTTGATGTATTGCAGAATAAGAAAGCAATAGCACAAGTTATCTTGCTCAGTTATCATTCTCTACCATTGGTTAAGGTTACATAAGTTTCCCTCTCATGCTCTCTTTTTTCTGAACTATCTGAGCTTTTCTTATAACCCACCTCTCCTTTCTTCAGCTCTTCTTCTTGAGCCATGGAGTCCCCATTTCCTTTGTCTATCTCTCCTGCTTCTAAATTTCTGTCCTACTTTAAGAAACTTTTTTCTTCTATTTCGTACTTTTGCCTTCCTTTTGGAAACTAACCCCTGCCTTTACTCTCGATTCCACCCGCTTTTCAGTTATAATTAATCACTCGCCTTTTTTCCTTCTCTTCCCTTCCATTTAAAACCTATACTGTACCTCGCCGATTCCACCCGCTTTTTAGCTACAATTAACGATGCTTTACCAAACCGTACAAAGCTCATGAATTATTCATGAATACACACACCGTCGGTCGTCGTCGTTACTGACACACAAGCATATTATTATATAGATGAATATAATGTCAAGTATGGACATGGAACAAAATACAACAAAATTGAAGGGAAATTTTTTTCGAAACTGACTTTTGGAATATACAAAATAAATGTTGAATATGATACAAAGTTGAAGGAAATTGTTAGATATAGCCAGTATAGAGCTCAAGATGACAATGAGAGCAAGATAATTTTTTAAAGAAAAATAAAAACTTAAGCAGAGACAAATGAATATACTTTTTATAACAATAACAAACCATGACCACTGAGCACATCTATATGCCAGGCATAACACAGATACACATGCACATAATGAAATATAGATTAATCATTGAATACCGCAGAATATCATGAGTCTGTCGGCTAGCATTTGCACGAGTGTAAATGCTACCGACAGACGAGTGATATTCCCGCGGTATCCAATAATTAATCAATTTATTGTGTACTGGTCATGCGCGAATGGCATAGAAACCGAGTGGCTAATGTAATGGATGCTGCCAAGAAGTCTTTCGATTATTTTATTCTGATGAAGTCATTGAACATCTTTTTTCTAATATTTGAGGTGAAGTAGAAAGGGAATGTGAAGGGCAAGAAGTACCGCCATCTTGTAGCATTGAGAGTGAACAATTAGCTAGTCTTGACGATGAGGAATTACGGAAGTTTTTAGAAGAGAAAAAAACTGTAATACTCAAAATAAAGCATTACCCGACTTGAGAATGTGGTAGCTATCATTCGTGCAAAGAGATAAATGAAAAGCGAAAAATTGAGAATGTTTCACCCAAAGAATTAGATAGACTTCTTGTGGGGTGCAAGCAGTAGTCTGTATGAACCAAACACTCTCATAGCTAGTAATAAAAAGTCTCTGCATTCATATGAAGCTATTTTATTTAACCAAATTAATGTAATTGGCACAAAATGGTATTATAGAATTAGCAGACCCTCAGGGGATGCAATAAGCGTGAAAATGTGGCTTAGGGGGACGCAATAACCCAACGCAATAACTCCGGACTTCCCCTTTACTGCAGAATATTGCGGGCACGCGATACTTTCCAATTCAATACATTTTCTACTTAAAGGCATTCACTAGGCCGATTTAGTACACAATAATATACAATATCACTGACAATCTATGGCCCCAGCAATCAATAAAAAGAAGAAAGAAAAAAAAATAAAAATAAAATAAATCACATGAATTCTTCAAACAGCGAAATGAACTAAGTATAGTTTACATCACAATGAGGAGATGGGATTTACACAACTGAGGACCGAAGGCCTAAGGATAGCGTAAATCCCGTAACTGACCGAACGGAGGGGTGCAACCAACTTTTACCACGGCTCTAAATACTATTACTCACTTTTTTTAATGAATAATACAATGTAATAGGTGATTGTCTTACCATGAACATTAATTTCCATCTCCTCTTCGACATAGCTGCTTGTAGCTCTTAAGTACAAAGTCCAACTCACTAGCTATATATCTCCTCTCCCTCTTCCTCCTCACTTTCGCTGTCACAATGTCGTCACAGACAAGATCCACCACTCAGTTGCAGAAAACTTCCTTGCCATTTCCAATTCAACACTAACTTTTTTTGGCCCATCTACCTTAGTTACATAATAGCTATATCCATTCTAGAAATATATGTACTAGAACAATATATTAGCCGTGCTCTGGACACTGTAGCCTAGCTACATCATTTCTCATTCAGTGAGAAAAGTGTTTTCGCACATTATGTACATCATCCTTGAGCTCATATAGGCACGTGTGCCGGGAATGGGATAAGGCTATAGAATAATAACGTCCAAGTATATACATGTAAATAATTCAGAATAGTATGACAGTCACTTCTAATATTTCCATGGACTGAGGCGCACAGGTAGCTAACTATCTGCCTTTAGTGGCTTCTTTTCCAAAGAGTCTGAAATTGCTGTTCTCCAAATAACCTTGAAGGTTGTAAAAATAGAACCCATAACTCCAGATTGAACTGTCTGACAAATTGGTAAAGGGTCCATAGAAAATGGAGCTTCTTGCTTTTTTAATTAGCTAATTGGATAGAGCTTTTTTTTTGTTGTTGTTTTTTTGTTGTTGTTTTTTTGTTTTGTTTTTGTTGTTTTTTTCTTTGTTTTTGTTGTTGTTTTTTCTGTTTTTTTTGTTGTTGTTGTTGTTTTGTTTTTGTTTTTTGTTGTTTTGGTATTTTTATATGCATGTAACTTTAATATATGATTTTTAAAAGAGATCAACTTCTGCGATTGCATTATTATAGTCACTATGGTTAAAGGTTAATTACTTTATTAAAAGACACATCCAAATATGAAGGAGTGATATGTAGCTACCATTGCTACAAAACCTTAACTTGCAAACAAACAAACAAACAAACATATACCACACTCACATAAGGAAGGTGTGACCTAATTTTATTTGCTGGAGTGAGGAGTTAAGTGCACTATAAGAAAGTGTGCTCTAGTTAGCTGTATGGAATTTGGTGCGACTTCTACCATTTGATCTTTGTTCACTCATCCCAGTACTTCCATGCCCCACAATCAGTCTAATAATGTTCTAACCTTCATACACACATTCTAGCATTTCTTACACATCCTCCACACTTATTATATGTCATTCGTGCACATTCTCAGAAATTAGACACTCCATGGTACAGAAAGTCATTGAGGAAAAAGGACCAGATATTTCTGCAACCAAAATTTTATGACTAGCAGTGATGAAATCGAATAAAACAATTGTCTGATGTTTTTTCTTCATTTCACATTAGACAATAATTTCATGATCTCTTAATAATTTTCTAGGTACCTTATGTGTGTCTTTTGTGCTATGAATTTGGTTACATCATGTACAGCAAGACTCATTATCAAGAAAGTGTTATGTGGCTCAAGTGAGTTCTTGCTCCACTAGTTACCAGTGCACATATGCATTAGAGAATTACACTACAGCTGTCTGTCTGTCTGTCTGTCTGTCTGTCTGTCTGTCTGTCTGTCTGTCTGTCTGTCTGCCAACAGCTGATCTCAGGCACATAGGCATGAAAAGTTATAACAAATTGTATACTTGACAATAGTTTGTTTTTGTGTTAGAATTTTTTTAATTCAAATTTAGGCTATGCACCAGTGTAGCTCTGCACAATGAATAACAGATTTGCAGGAAAATCACAGCTAAAACTAGAGCACTAAGAGTGCAAACCCTCAGCATTAGTTCAATCATTTGTAAAAGAAGTCACTGCTGTTGAATAACAAAGTTCTCAAGTTTTCAGCATTATAACAATAATTGACGAGCGAGCGTAGCAAGCGAGACACTTACAGGGGTAACACAATCGAAAATCGGGGATGTTTGTTTGTTTATATCTATGTTTGGACGTACGTAAGGCATTTTTGTACTTTGACCCTCGCGTTTTTGTGTTAGTTATGTGGTCGACCCCGTCCCAGATTGCACTAAACAGAATCCTCTGGTTTATCGATCAGTACCCGTATCACCCTAGAAATTGAATTGTTTACCATTTTGAGTTATTTTGCGGGTGCAGTTAAAACTTGAAAAATTAAGAGACTTCCATTTCTATTCGAGTTAGTGGCGGTGATAAGTCAATGCTCTCTTTGTCATGGTTATAAGCCGTGCGCAACAGTATTTACTTGAAAATACATTGTCCACTAGACTACCGCGAGGTAAGTCTGTGTAGGTGCATGTCCAGTTGTGTCAAAGCATTGTGTGTTACAACC
>WLWI01003116.1_pt1 | contig 14240 bp, 4 predicted proteins | sample 6701501 | NCBI WGS metagenome assembly WLWI01 (sample SAMN12718690, study PRJNA515312) | sponge metagenome | isolation source: marine sponge | host: Mycale hentscheli | place: New Zealand: South Island, Marlborough, Capsize Point | collected 2014-11-01
GCTAAGGAAACACACATGGGCATATCCTTTAGTATCATCAGCATGAAGCAGACACAGGTTCAAAACTGCAATTTCATGTTCTGCTTGACGTATCCAACGCCTTCCTTCAGATGGATTAGGCCTGGCTATATCCTCACCATATCTGTTAAAAGGAGAGCGCATTTCTTTATCCCAATTTCGTTGGCATCTACTTCTGCTTCTTCTTTGACTTCCCAGAGTCGCATTCCAGTCGTCAAAATCAATTGTCCAAGTAATAGTGGGAGTATCCTGGGATCTACTTCTGGATGCTCTTTGAAATCGGTCTTCTCTTTCTGGATCATCCAATGGTTCACCTTTTTCTAAATGAACAATTTGAGCTTTTAAAAAAATAAAAAGTTTATCATATTCTTCTGCATTATCAGAATTTCGGTCTGGATGATATTTAAGATACATCTGACGTATTGCTGATCTTCTTAAATCCTCAGGGAGCTTCCAAATTTCTCTGAGTTGATATATTAACACCCTTTTGCTCGCTGCACTTTGTTGGTAAAAAGAGGCTCTCAAATTTGTCAAATCATTGCCACCGTTATGAGGAATTAGTGCAGCACTGTCATCTCCAACTCGATTTGACACTAATGGAGCCCTTTTGTCTCCTTCAAGGAACTTGTAAAGCTTGAGAATGCTAACTTCGATTCCATCTTCGTCATTATCATCGATATATATTTTGTACTTCTTACAATAAACACTCTGTGGTTGCTCAGATTGCACCAAGTAGACAATCTGAGCCATAATAATTTTATTTGCCTCGATTTCATACCCAACAAATTCCATTGGATTGTACATGTTATCTGCATCCTGATCAAGTCTGTCTTGCCAATTCAATGGTATTGCCACTCCAAGTTGAAATAAGTCCATGTTCTCAGAATCGTTGTCAACTACACCTGTTATTTGTAGTTTGTCAAGCATTACAATTTTTTTATCTGTAGAACAGGTAAGAAAAAACTCCAATAATGTATTAGTTGATCTTTTTCATCACCAGGTTTAAGTGGTTTATTCAATAATGGAAACACAGCTTTCAAAGTGTATTTAGCTGTATTTTGAAACACACTTTCTCTTTTCCCACCCTCCACCTCGACTTCAGCTACACCCCCTACTATAAAGCAACAAGCTCCACCTTTGGCTCTAAAGCTACAACCATCCAGGACACAGCCTCATCGGCAATGGGATGCTTGGGACTCCACCCCAAGGTCCACACCCCAAACAGAGAAAGCAGTGCAGAAGACCAAGCAAACCCCAAGTAAGCTCCCACCAAGGTCCCAAGAGCAATCAACGAACTTATATAATCACCTGCCTGGGCGCTGATCACCAACCCCTAATGTGAGCTTCAGTGTGATGATAGAAATACGACACTTGGTGCTTAATAATAAAAACTAAAGCTATAGCTTTTATAACTATCTCTTCTTTAGCATATGAATAAAAAATATGCAATGCAAATGAGTGTGTATTTTGAGAACGTATAATATATCTTAATATTGTTCATACTAGTAAGGAATATACATATAAAGACTAACATATTCACACTCAAGCTGAATCACACTACCACTACATGCATCAATACATATGCTTGCGTACATGAACGCATGTGTCGCTGTACATACATATGTACGTAAATGATATTCACAATCTCACTACAATTTGCTCTTTTTTTTGAAAAATATATAGATTCAATAAGAGGTACTGTTAATTATTGCACAATTTTCAATCTGTCAGGGGAGATCATTACCTATTGTCGCCGATTCGTTGCATTGCACTATTATGGATTTTTTCCATTATTGTCGCGAAGTTCAGCTTGAGCAGGAACTATTGCAAAATGCTACTAACACTCACTTGCATAAATAGATATGTTTTAACTATCATGTTATCGTTGCTTCCTTGTATTGATGAGGTTTTGGGTGTGGTATGTGGTGTGGATTAGTTTCACTGAACTACAATTTGAAATGGTGGAAACTCTGAATTAATAGCATTATTAATTGTATGTACTTTATTTGTAGATCAGAACAGCCCATGTTTTTCTACTTGTTTTAACAACAACACTATAATATATTAACAATACTCACTGGAGGCGCTATCACCCTACCTGATTTAATTTCATTGTGGAATGAGGAAGCATTCTAAAAGTAAAGAAATAAAAAAATGCTTTTATTAAATTATAGTTTCGGCAGTAATTGTACAAGCGGCATTAATGTAATAATTAGTAAAAATGTAAATAAAACTTACAAATGCATTATCCAAAACCAGAACTTCGTCATTTAGAATGAAGCTGGATATTTTGTGATCACAAATGAAGTCAGGATTTTTAGAAAAGAATTTCTTGGCATTCTTTATTAAACAATCAAGTGAATTTGTCCAAAATTTCCATGTCACAGTTACTGAAGAATGGTGCACTTTATATACAGAGAATGCTATTACCACAAGTTCTTGACGAATAGCATTAGGTATAATATCCTGAATTTCCTTCAAATGGTTTAATTTAGTTGTTTTTGGATCCCAATTAAATTTTGTAATACATGGCTTCATTTTATCAACTTCATCAATGGAAACTCTTGGTTTCATGCCAAGAATTAATTCTTCAATTGTTGTGTTGCTGAAAAATATTTCAATATCATCTTCATACTTATTCATATCAGCAATAAGACTATCATCTCCTACTTTCTTAATAGCTTCAGAAAGTAATTCATAATCAATAAAGCTCCAAATGTGGTTTAGTGATTTAATAAACTGTTTGGATTTCTTTTCACAACCTTCATAACTAATAAATTTTTCTAAGCCTGACAATCGCTGTGTTAAACAGTATTCCAATTTAAAACTGAACTTTTCAAAATTAGCATCACTTTCATTAACAATAATTTCAATAAATTTCGTTTTTAGGTCATTAAACCGTTCCTCCCAGGAATCAATTTTTTGTTTAACTATTAACAATAAAAAATACAATGAATACTGTGATTGTATAAAGTTTTTCACTCATTAATTATAATAATATTGAGATACAAATATTAATTGGTGTGCATCAAGTGAAGCAAGAGAGAAACAGTTAAGATTATGCTTCATGTAAATTTAATTATAGTACGTAGACCATTTTTTACACAACCACAGAATTAAATCAACTGCAAAGTTAATTATACTGAATACATGAGCAAAAAAGACGCACTTAGGTCTTTAACACTTACTTAGACTACACACTGTACAGTAATTCTTTAGAACTTCTTGTTCTTTTCAAGTCTCGAAATGTTATGGTGAAATGTTACTATGGTATTGAAAACCTTTAATATATGTAATAAAAAAAATTGGCCCTCTTTTAGAAGCTGTCAGTGTTTGTTGTCAAAAGATATGAGTAATTCAGATAGTAGAGAAACTACTGAAAATTCCAGTACACGGGGAATTTAGTTAAGAAAGTAGTTTTGTAGTATTTGTTAGCTAAAGTATACAATGGTCACACCGTTTTAAAACTTATACTTTTAGAAATAGACCGATAGATGCTTTTAAAGTGTTCTGTTTGCGCACAGGATTGCTTGCCCTTTGTGCTCAAGCACATCACTAGTATTAACTAATGTCATACTTGTGTTTACTTGACTCTTGTAACTTGGCTTGTTAACTCTAGTGCTTGTGGTCACTATTCGAGTAAACTTGTCTACCTAATCTAGTAAACCACAAGTATGTTTTAATATAGTTTAATATACCAAACTCATTAATATATACAGCTTCATTCACTTCATTGAATTATAGCTACAACACACAATTAAACTAATGAAATCACAAAACACATCAATTTTCTAACTGAGGTTTTTCTCACAGAAGAGTACAATGGTTATTATTGTGTATGAGTCTTTATTGTGAGTTGTTTGCTGATTTAGAGTTTCCCTTGGAACCTAGGGATTTACTTGTATGTGCCATTTGTATAAAACACAAGGCATAGTATATCAGATTGTATATACTGGAAAGCAGTGGATCAATACACTTGGATGTGAATTGTCAACAATAACCACTGGAAAGACAAGTATTAGTAGAGAAAGAGTAAACATGACTGACAAAATGCTGATATAAATTTCTTAACCAAAATGCGGCAAAGTATGGAATGTTTCAAAGAGAAACAGAATAGCAGGTGAATTGCAGGGAAAGGGAAGAGGGAAAGGGTAAGTTGAAGAAGTTAAGAGTAATACAAATGGCTGAGATAGAGAACTGAATGAATAGAGGAAACAGATAAGAGAAAAAAAGAATCAAGGAGCAAATAGAGTTTAAATAACGATTTGAGAGGAGTAGACTAAGCAATAGAATTGGTTCACATTAATGGTGAAGGTCATATGTGCTGATAAGGTTGTCCCATACAAGAAGAATTCAAAAACTGAACACTAATCTAAGTTATTTGAAATTCAGCCTATATATATACTCAGAGAAATTGGTTCCCAAGTGGCAGAATATACTGTTAACTAAGCTACCACCCTATATCAAGAAATGTCAATGAGCTTATCAATCAGCCTAGTTTAAAAAGCAATGTTGACATATAGACAATATTGTGCCAGTAGGCTGGAAACTCGTTTCTTGGGGTAGACAAATAGCTTTTCTCATCATATCTAACAGAAGCAGTGGGCAAATGAAAGAGGTAAGTCATCAAGAAAGGTGCACAGGAAGATGGATGTTTAACAAGGGAGAGCGTCTTTACATCGAATGTTATTGTTGATGAAATTGCCAAATCTTATAAAATAACTATATCCTGACAGCAGCAAGGTATAATGGACACCATGACCTCCCCCCCCCCCCTCACCCCAAAAAAAGAGCAGCAAGGGAGGAACTGGCTGAAAGTTAGGATGCATTTAAGGCTGCATAAAAATTGGTGAAGTCAGATAATTCAAGCGAAATTTCTCATGAAAATTGTGTTATAATGTAAGAAACCTGGGCAGTGGTTTTTGAATGCTGATTTACAAGTGAGAATAGTCAAGAGCAAAGGCTAATCTTATGCTTTTCCTGTAGTAGTGAGTCAAGTCACAAGTATAAAATATTTGAGATGAGTTATAGCTTGGCAGATGATGAGGCGAAAAATTTAGTCTTTGGTAACTGTTTCATCATAATGTTGAATGCCTCGTAGTTTCAGAGTGCAGCTCAAGACAATGATTGGCCACTTTTGATGTAAGAAAAAATGAGACAAATAATATAGTAGGTAAATGATTTTCTTGGCAAAGTGAACCATTAGTGGAGACTCCTATTCTATCAGAATTATTTGAATCAGTTGCAATGGATTCATTGACAGCAAGGTTGGAGCTAGGTATCTATTACAGTTAACAGAGGTTAGGTCAACATAACTCACATTTTTATAGCTTTACTACAGTACCAAATAATTATAGTAACTAGTTCTCTGAATATGCTTGTTTTGTTTTTTTTACCAAAACATGTTCAAAGGCTTTGATGTTTAATGTAATATATCAAAATAAGATAGCGAATTAAACAGAGAAAAACATAGTGCTATCTAGTAAAACAATTTTTTTAATGATTACATTTATATTGCATAATTTATAATGTTCACATTCCAAATGCATTTTAAATATAGAGTCCAAACTTACTGGAACTGTCACGATCCATGAAATCTTCTTGTAAACTATGCTGAAATTGTGGACTCTGTGACTGAGTCTCTGACTGTGACGTCTCAGACTGTGGAGGATGAGACTTTGAAGCATCAATATGTGAAACCGGAGACTGCAGAGTCTGAGATGGCGAAGCCTGAGACTGTGGAGTCTGAGACTGCGAAGCCTGAAACTGTGAAGCCTGAGACTGTGGAGTCTGAGACTGTGGAGTCTGAGACTGTGGAGTCTGAGACTGTGGAGTCTGAGACTGTGGAGTCTGAGACTGTGGAGTCTGAGACTGTGGGGTCTGAGACTGTGGAGCCTGAGACTTTGGAGACTGAGACTGTGGGGTCTGAGACTGTGGAGCCTGAGACTGTGGAGTCTGAGACTGTGGAGTCAGATACTGTGGAGTCTGAGACTGTGGAGTCTGAGACTGTGAAGCTTGAGACTGTGAAGCTTGAGACTGCAGAGATAAATCTGGTTATATACACAAATCACACAATAATGTTTGTATAGGAATTACAAATACTGTAGACATTGAGCTCCTATAGTAGACATTTGAATATAATATTTAGACTAGAGCAATCAGTGGTGGAAACCTTCAACACTATTAAATTGAAAGGATTACAAGTAAAATCATTACAGAGTGTAAAAGAAAAGGAAAAGGGATGTGGGAACAGAAGGAAGAGGACTGAAGATGGGGAAAGGGATATACCTATAACTACATATACATTATGCCAGAATCATGACAAAGAGAAAATGAGGTTTGTAGCAGTCTAGTCTATCTGGCAACACATATCCTATCTATGTCAGTACATTATTAATTAATGCTATGAACAGTGAACCTCAACAAAAGGTGCCTGTGAAGTTTCAGTAAGTCAGAGATATATAAAATAAGTAGTTGGTGGAGCCACATAACCACATTTTAATTTATTCTCTGATAAACTGGACTGCCACAAACTTTATTTTCTATTTGTCCTGATTCTGGCACAATGCCACAGCATTTTTAATATAGCCATTCTTGAAAACTAGTCTTACTTATACCTCATATTCCTAAAGTTAAAGTGAATTCTAGACTTCAATATAACTGTAAATTAAAATTCTTCTTTTTTAAATGACTCAGGAAGAAAGAGAGCAGGAGAGGGAAACCATGGATCACAAGACCTTATGCTATTGTATCTGTGAGGGTGGAGACAAGAGTCAAGAAAGAAGAGAAGAAGACAGAAGAACCTAGAACTGTGTGGTGTGTGTGTGGATCATAAATGCATATTTTGTTTATTGGCAGTGTTGTATGTGTTGTGCGTGCATTAGAACTTAATTCAATGTTATGCATGTTTTAAAACTTGTATGTTCTTGTCGCATCTTGCTGTGTCACGGTCACTTGTTTGTTTTTGTCATTTGTTTGTGCGTGCATGTGTCACGTGTATAAAGGACACACACGTGCATGTATACATTGCCATTTTCACAAGATCAATCAGGACTTGGTCTAAGTAGTGAAGGGTAACTAGTTAGGGACTGTCGGAGTAGCGGGGGGACGGAGCTACTAATTCTCCGGCTCCACGTGACGTCCCTCAGAGGGTAGTTGACACTGTCACAGTCTAATCCATGGCTTCAGATACCCAGTCAGGCTGTTAACAGGATTAGGATAGTGCTCTGTCGCTACTCCGACAGTCCCTCGCCTACAGTATCCTAATTTTCAAAAAATTTATCAGGTGCCACAGTGTGGCGAAGTGCTTGCTAAAGAGTTTGCTTGCATGCCAGTAATGATGATGATGACGGTGTGTCCATTCATGAATAATTCATGAACTGAGGCTTTTTTCTTTATTTCTTTTTTTCATTCCTATGTTTTTCACTGTCTACCCCCCTGCTCTAAAATCTGAACACTGGGTGAATAGAATAATGCATTTGTTGGACTGAGTTGGGAAAGAGTATTCACTTCCAGTAGCTAAGCATAAATCATGGGAAGAAAGGCAGAGAAGCAGAATACACAAGTCAAGATAATAGAAGCAGGTGAAAAAAGGCTGATGATGTAGCTGTTTCAATGAAGTAGTGAAAGAAATACAGAAAGGACAGAAATACTGAGGAGCAAGAGAAGTAAACTAAGAAGGAGACCAGGAAAGGGAAACTTTACAAGTACCTGATGCTACTGCATAACTAATTTCCAAAAGTTAGTTCCTTGCTATTGTTGTAATAGCTAACCTGCATAAAACTTCACAATGGTGAAAAAAATTGTCACAAGACCTATCTAAAGTCATACCCCTGCCTGAACTTTTTTTTTTAGCTGAGAGCATAATAGAGACTGTTTCTTATATTATTCTTTTATTGCAATTTCATTGACTCTATCACAGCTATTCAGTACAGTAAAAGTGTTAGCGCGTGCAAGTTGCACTAAACTTGCCACATGTAAAAACCCTTTATTGTTCTTTAAATATATATTTAAAAAACTTAGCTACTAATTAGTCCAGCAGACAAAATATCCTTTTTGCAAAAATCTTGCTTTGTTATCCATAATAGGTTGCTGTGTGGCCTTTATCTCTCTCTATCTCTTATCTCTGTGGTGGAAAGCTGGAGAGCAACCTGTAGTAGCTGCCACCAAGTTGTACAGCTGATTATAATCACCAAGCTTTTCAAGGCTTCCCACAACCCAATACCCAGATTTCTTAAGTCTGGTTATGAATTATAGGATAAAGGTTCTTTTTCAACAAGCATCTATGTACAACTGAAAGGCACATGCTCACGATGGCCACTATATAGAAAACCAGTCTGAGCATGTGCAGTAAGACGATAGTACAGAGGTGATGTAATGCATAGTGAGGGATAAATAGAATGTTTAATTAGTGCATAGAAATAATATAATATTAAGCAAGTGCTAATAACCGAATATGTTCTGTGGCATGTGGTAAGTTATACCACATCTCCCCCTTCTTTGGAGATGAAAATAATTGTTCATAATGTAGCAGAGGAGGGTGGAGTCATGCAGTGGGTGGGGTCTGTTGGTCGTCATAATTCCAGGACTGTCTGGAAAGCGCATCTGCCAGAGGGTTGTCTTTTCCTTCAATGTGATGCAGATCAAAATCATAGTCCATCAGTTTGTGTTTCCAACGAATGAGTCTTGAGGAGGGAGCTTGACCATTAATGATGTCTACTAGTGGGGAGTGGTCTGTGAACACTTTAAAATATCTCCCTGACAAATAGAAGTGGAAATGTTGTACTGTGCAGAGAAGTGCCAAAGCCTCCAAATCGATAATAGGATAGTTCCGTTCTCGTGGTAGCAACTGTCTAGAATAGAAGCTACAGGGCATCCATTTGTCATCTCGGAAGACACACAGAGCACCACCAATACCTTGATAAGAAGCATCACAATACACACACCAAGCATCATTAGAATTTGGCACAACTAAAGATGCATGATCTGATACAGCAGAAATAATACAATTAAAAGCAGTAACATAGTCGTGATCACAATGTATTTTGTCTGGTTTGTTCTTTGTCAAATGATGATTAAGGGTGGTAGTATAATGAGAAAGTGAGGGAATGAAACGTGAATAAAACGTAATAAGTCCAAGAAACGATTTCAGTGAAGCTTTAGTTGTAGGGAGGATGTAGTTCTTGATGTGAGAAACTCTTGCTGACGGAATAGAGATTTTACCATGGCCAACATGAAAACCCAAGAAATCGAAAGATTCGAAGCACCAAGAGCACTTGCTCTGTTTGACAGTTAAGCCAGCATTGGACAATCTAGACAAGACTGAGGTGATGTGTGACAAGTGATCCGTAAAGGATGTAGAGAAAATAATTACATCATCAATGTAGGGAAGTGAGAATGATTCCAGGCCTCTGAGCACAGACTGCATTAGCTGTTGAAACGTGCTGGGTGCATTGGTCAATCCGAAGGGCATTACTTTGTAATGGAACTTCCCTTGGAGACACGTGAATGCAGTAAACTGCTTTGACTCTTCTTCCATGGGCACTTGGTGAAAGCCTTTCAACAAGTCCATTTTGGAAAGGTAAGTTGCACTCCCAAGTTGAGCTAAAATATCTTCAATGGATGGCATAGTGAATGGGTCTCTGACAGTAATGCTGTTCAATTTCCTGAAGTCTATAACAATTCTTATTCCACCATCTTTCTTTTTGACAGGGATGGGTGGACTAGACCACTTTGATGATGAAGGCTCTATGATACCCAATGACAACAAATTCTCAATCTCAGCTCTGAAAGCTTCCTGGTGAGCAATGGGAATTGAGTACGAAGGAGACCAGAGGGGTGTGCTAGATGTCACTGAGATGGAATGCTTAACTAGAGATGTGGACCCAGGTAATTCTGAAAAGACAGTTGGAAATGAATCTAAAACTTGCTGTAGCTGCTGTTGCTGCACAGGAGTTAAAATCACAGGTGTTGGAGTGTTGACAGGGGTGTGAAATTCATCAATGACATGATCATCTGGCACAATTAAACATCTAAGAACTGGTGTAACCTTCTTCAACTGGGAAATGTGCACTATTTTGGATTTGGTCTTCTTGTCCTTCTGAACTATGGAACAGTTCACAGGTGGCAAAAGTTGAGTGACTGTGTATGGACCAGTCCAAGATGCTTCCAGGCACTTGTTTATTCCAGGGGCTCTTTTATATACCGTGTCACCTACGTTGAATTTGGCTACTAATGCAGATTCTTTGGTGATTCTGTCAGTGGCAAGTTTTGATGACAATGCAGATTTGACATAGTGAGTTTGGCATGAAAGAATATTGTCCAGATCATGAATGAATTGTGGAAGGTTCACAGAAGTAGTGGATGATGTCCATAGGGATTTCAAGGTGGATAGTATGAAGGGTGAGGGTTTGAGAAAGAGGAGCTCATGGGGTGTAAATCCATGGCGTGATTGTGGAATGTTTCGGGCAAAGTACAGTATGAGGTCTAAAACAATTGGCCAGTCATGTTTGTGTGTGATGCATTTGGTGATCATGGATTTGAGGGTGGAATGAAACCGTTCAAGGCGACCATTGGATTGGGGGTGGTAAGGTGAAGTGCGAATAGAGGAAATGTTGAAGCGTTGCTTGAGGTGTGAAAGTGTGAGGGACATGAAGTTTGAACCTTGATCAGTTAGAATGAGTAATGGAGTGCCTAGTATGGAGATTATGGACAAAATAGCCTTAGAAGTCTCTTCTGATGTGTATGACTTAAGTGGTATCGCAAAAGGAAATCCAGATGCTAACTCAAGACATGTTAAAATAAATCTGAACTTTTGCTTGGATGTTGGGAGTGGTCCCACAATGTCTAGGGCAAGCTTTTCTCCACGTTCTGAAATGATTTCAGGCTCTACCATTGGAACTTTAACTGCACCGGACTTATTGTGTAAGATGCATTTCTGACAAGACTGTACATGCTTCTTAACATCTGCTGCCAATTTGGGCCAGGTGAAATGTTTATTTATCAACGACCTAGTGGTGTTAATACCTCCATGGCCTAAGCCTTCATGGGCTGCTGTCAAAACTTTGGCTCTCAGTGGCTGTGGAACAACAAGAGCATGTGATGCAGAGTTGAGTGTGGTGGAAAGGCACATCAACAAGTTATTCACAATAAAGAAATTCTTTTCTCCAGACTTTGCTGACTTCCAAAGGGGTGCGAGTGTTTCATCGGCAAGTTGTAACTCAATAAATTTGTTTTTGGTAATACCATCAAATGATAATGTTGGTATGGTTACAGGTGTAAACAATTTATTATCAGTGGTGGTAGATGAGAATGATGAATCAGGATGAGAACTGCTATCAATAGTGTCGTGATCAGTGATTTCAGCAATGCTATCAAGAGGTAAGGGGTTGGCACCTTCTGAGCAGTGAAGTGATTCAGCTACCTGGTTGGCAATATCAGCTTCGGATTGCATGGCTCTGGTTACAGTGAGCACAGGAGTGGGTTCGGTTTTGATATGGTTAATCAATGATATAATGTTGCTTTTACCAAAATCAGTCCCAATGAGAACTGTTCTAGGCGGCAAACGTGAGTCTACTGCTAACTGGCAAACACCATCCAGGGTTGGTAAAGATACATGCAACTCAAAGACAGGAACAGATTTTGGAATCTGAGAAATACCTGAAATGGAGGTGAATCTAACAGGCTCATAGTCAAGTTCAATAAAATCATCAGACACAACTGAAATCTTGGCACCAGAGTCTATTATCACAGGTGTAGAAATGCCATTTACAGCACCATGAGTGACCAAATCTTCTTCTATGTAATTGTTTAGTGGTGTGGGAGATGGTTCAGAGGAAGGGTCAGAATCATGATTATTTAAGTCAATCCTCCTTATTGGCCTGTTGTTAGTTCTGGGAACTGGTGTGGGTCTTGTGGGGGTGGAGTTAGAGCTGTTGCTGTTGGGTGTGGCACCATTGGAATGTGATTGTGTGGCTCTGTAGGGTGGATGTGAAGGGGTGGGTGTGGCTGTACAATGATCAGCATAATGCCCAATGCGGTTACATTTGTAGCAAGTTACTGTGCTGGTGTCATTTGGGGGTGGAGTGGGTCTTTGATAAGAGGAATTATGATGGGGGTTAGGGTATTGTGAGTTGCCATGATAGGAAGTGTTAGAATGAGGGGTGTGATAATAATGAGGAGAGTTTTGCTGGGAAGTATGAGAATGCTGGGAAGGTAAACTGAGCAATGGCTGCCTATGGTAATAATTTTGCCCGTGAGGGGGTGGTTTGTAATCTGAATGATGGTCAAATGGTCTGCCATGATAGGATTTATGTGGAGTTGGTTTGTTGTGAGGAGTGACTGAAGAAAGATACCAAGTGTTGCACTCTTGTATGAAAAGCTGGTTGGACTGACAGGGCTTGTTCAACACAGCATCCCTATGTTCTTGGGGCATCCCAGCAAGTAAACCAACTGTAGCAAACAGGTTAGACATATCATCTATCTGCTTGTTCTTATAATCCACCAAGAATGGCAGACTCTCAAGTATGACTTGGAACTTGTATTTCCAGTTGTTGAACCACTGGAGCATGGTTTTGTGGCCACTAGCTCTAAATTTCAAAGGATAGCTGTTGAGACACTCTGAGATGGAATAACCACCACTATTAAGCATAACAATTTTCATCTCTTCATAAGTGGTACAAACAGACACATTATTATAATATGCTTCTTTAAAATTGCTTGATAAAACGGATGGTAAGTGAGAAAGCCAATCATTTTTATGGACATGCCTACGGGTGAGCTCGTATTCAAAACGATGTAGGAAGACAAAAACATCTTCTCCATCTAGCATTCTGCCAATTGCAGAAACAAGGGAATCTGGCTTGTCAAAAACAGGCTGGGCAGGAGCAGTGTTCGTTGTTTGCTTAGTAAGTAACTGGGCAAACATGAGCATAGTTGGATCAATATCCACTGCTTTGGCTTTTTCCTGAATGGATTTAAGGAATTCAGCAGACTCATCAATATGTGTTGCAGAGGGTGTAGCACATTCAGAATGAGGTGAGGTGGCTTGAACAGTGGCATTAGTGGAAGCAAATGATTCATTTGAAAGAGGTGAAATAGGGGACCTTACAGGTGACAAGGAAGGGATGGAGTTCAAGGATGAGCTATTATCATCAGAATGGGAGGGTGATTGGTCAGTTTGACTGGCAGACATTGGAGCTAAGGCTCTTTGTCTTCTAGTTAGCATAATAAAAACTGACACTCTGATTAAATTAAAACACAATTTAACAATGTCCAAGCACAACAAAATGAAACAATAACAGATGCAATAATTGAAACCAATAACTTGCGTTCGGGGAGAAGAGGAAGAGCAAATGGATGTAGAAAGTAGTGGGATTTTTAGATCCAGAGAGCAAACTTTAATGGCAGTGCAAGCGAACACCAAATTGGGAATAACACTGTCGCAGGGTAGACTGCTGATGAGGATTGAGCTGGGACTGTTTTGTGGTTCAAGAAGAAGTTGAATGTGATGAAGCAAGTTGTGGCGGAAACCCTCTACGCTGGTACAAATCAGGAGTTGCCTGAATAACTAGGACAAGAACAAGTAAAATGACTAATATAAGTGGACTTGACTGAGAAGAGTAGAAGAAGGAGACAACAGTGAATCAGAGGATGAAGAGGGGTAAGTTTCGATGAAGTGAGGCCGTCTCCAATTATCCAGCACTAAGAAGAACTGGACCACCGCTGGACACCAAGTGTGGTGGAAAGCTGGAGAGCAACCTGTAGTAGCTGCCACCAAGTTGTACAGCTGATTATAATCACCAAGCTTTTCAAGGCTTCCCACAACCCAATACCCAGATTTCTTAAGTCTGGTTATGAATTATAGGATAAAGGTTCTTTTTCAACAAGCATCTATGTACAACTGAAAGGCACATGCTCACGATGGCCACTATATAGAAAACCAGTCTGAGCATGTGCAGTAAGACGATAGTACAGAGGTGATGTAATGCATAGTGAGGGATAAATAGAATGTTTAATTAGTGCATAGAAATAATATAATATTAAGCAAGTGCTAATAACCGAATATGTTCTGTGGCATGTGGTAAGTTATACCACAAATATGGCTAGCCCAGTCTAGCTTGTGTTTGCACGACTTCTTAATGGTAGCAACTAAAGTGCCATGTAACCGTTCTAAAACACCGTTACTCTGAGGCCTATATGGGGCTGTCTTCAATTGGTGTATG
>WLWI01003117.1_pt1 | contig 14240 bp, 13 predicted proteins | sample 6701501 | NCBI WGS metagenome assembly WLWI01 (sample SAMN12718690, study PRJNA515312) | sponge metagenome | isolation source: marine sponge | host: Mycale hentscheli | place: New Zealand: South Island, Marlborough, Capsize Point | collected 2014-11-01
GTGATCGTGGTGGGGAGGTCTTACAGGCAGAGGGGGGGGGGGGGGGGGTTGGGGGCTGGGGGGGGGCGGGGCGGGGTGGGGGGGGGGGGGGGAATAAAATCCTCATCTATAGATAAGCAGGAAGAGTTGACACTTGCTAAACAAAGTGAGAAATCCAACGTGTAAGTTTGTCGTTTTCCGTTAAAAATTCAAGCTCATCAAAGGTCACATTTAATTTCTGGTTGGATCAGCATGAATTTGGAATGATACAATCAAATACATAACTAGCTTAATCTTTTTAAAGATCTCTTTAAAGCACAGCTATAAGTCAGTGAGTACTAGACCCGGCTATGCTGACGTCAAACCTAGGTCATTAGTACAGTAAGTTGTCTATAGAGTTACATTGTGTGATAATTAAGCTATGATTGGCATTTCAGAGTCAACCTTCACTGGTCCAGGCTGAAAAGGCCACTTATCCTATTCACCTACACTTCAAGCTTACTCTTAAACCATCACACACACACACACACACACACACACACACACACACACACACACACACACACACACACACAATACACACTAGTTATTCTTATTTTCTACGTAGAAATTCCATCACCAAAAGTCAGCCTTAGAACCAAATAGAGAGTACACTCAGATGCTCCATTAGGCATTCAAGGACGTAATCAAGAAAGGTATAACACACACACATCATGCACAGTAGGAACAGTTTATAACTTACAGAATTACAACCATAAACTTCCAGCAACACCCCTTTCTATACAGTGCCCACTCGTCAACTCACTGTTGAGGGACGCCATTGAGGTCATCCCAGTCTATGGAGCAGACAAAGTTAGTGGAATGAGTGACTTGCTTGATGTTGGGGACCAGAGCCTTCTGCTGGATGGGATCCATGGTCTTCATCTTCTCCACCAGAGGCTCTGAGGTCACCGCACACCCCAGCAGCAAGATCAACAGCTTCTCCATCTGCTCTATGGCATACTCTGAGCGTAGTCCGTGTGCAATAAGAGAGAAAGATAGTGAAGGAGAGAGAGAGAGAACGAGGAGGAAATTACAAGAAAAATGATCACTTCATTTATACACTAAGCTGTTTATAGGGAAGACCAAGCCCAGCCCACTCACAAAACATATGTGCATGTTGCATCTATATTGCTATAAAATACCATCTCTACCCACACAGGAACGGTAGAGATAGCAGCAAGGGCACAAGCAACCATTAATGTGGAACAAAATATATGAGAATATAACAGAAGCACAACACACATACACACAATGTTGTATCTAAAGTGGGAGAGTCCACAAACAACAGACACTAAAAAGAGTGAGGAAGAAATCACAACTAAATGCTATTGTGGGTGTTTAGGAATAAGTGGCTGGCATTGTGGCAACAGGTACTGGAAGAAGGAAAAGAACAAAAGGAAGGAAAATACCCAACATGTACCAATGACATCACCAAATACGGCCTAAACTAACACACATATGCACATAACTACACAACTATAACAACCTTAAAGCATGTCCAATCCTCAGAACTGTTCTCGGAAAGAAACCTTGGCAAGGATTGTTCAACATGTAACTACAACAGCCTAGTCACACTCCTTAGCATGCACAAGTCCAGGAATTACACCACCTTACCCAAAACCACAGGATACCCTCATTGTAAGACTTCTCAGCAGCAGTACTGTTAGACTTCTATTAACTAAATCTGTAAAATCCTATGTGATCAGGTATTGTAGACATATTATTATATTTAGAGAGAATCACTGACATGCACATGCACATGGATCAGAGTGACTAAAAAAAACAAACAAAAAACAACAACAAAAAAAAAACAACGTGTGAAAAGAAACACAAGGAAAAAAAAAGAGATAATGAAAGACTCAAAGTCTTTTTTATCAGTTTATCAGACCATTCTAAACAGAGTGAAGCTATCACAAGGTATCCCAGTGTACAAACGACAAGGGTGGCACACACACAAACACACACTCAACAATCTGATAGAGGAAGGAAAACCACACAAGGCCACAATAAACTGAACTGAAAGTCAGAGAGAGAGCCTAATATTACATCAATTACTTCAAAAGCTGCAATCCTTAAATTATACTGTACAAAATGATGTCTTTCCTACGCCTAGAGTAGTTAATACCCAACATTTAACATCACAGAACACACACACACACACACACACACACACACACAAACACACACACACACACATGCATACACACAGACGAGTAATCAGTTTGAACACTTGCAAAATTGTAAAAAAAAAAACAACTTCACACCGACACTGTCAGCCAATTTAATCAGAAAATCATTATAACCACAGGGAACACCAAACCCCTTTCTATAGGCACAAGTCCCACACTACAAAGCCACACCCCCTCAATCTACTCACCAGACTCCGGAGCCGAGCCAATGGAGACGATGTCCGGGAGAGACCCGATGACCAGCTGTTGCATGTTGCTGAGATAGAAGTTGCGCACTCGACTCACTAGGAGCAGCAGGTTCTGCATGCGCAGGCCTTGGTCATGTGACACAGACCGCGCCACCTGGGTCATGCTGCAGTTATCAGGGTCTCTGGAGGTGTGTATGTGTGTGTGAGGAGAGAGAGAGAGAGAGAGAAGATGAGTTATAAGGCACTATGTAAATAGACAGGCTGATTTAAACAATGCAAGCTTCATATGCTGAAATAGAAAACAGATCCTCTGGTTCAAACTCGTATGATGTCGTGCATAATAACAGCCTAAAAATAACAAAATAGATCTGCCGTAGTATTTTATCAATAATAATGTCTCTCGTAAGGTAACAGAGATGGGAATTGTGCATATTAATAATAAGAGGAAAACTGATCATTTTAAAAAGTCACTTAAAATAAATTCCCCCACCCCCGCTTCCCAAGGTCCATGTACTAGAAAGGGGGAGGGTCTGTCATTCTCTGCATTCCAATGGGAACCATCTGAATAGCCACACCGTACTCCGTGATATTGTCTGCTCCAGTGAACTGGTGTTGTCAGGTCCCATGCTACCAAACCACTCCAGCCAGGACCACCATTGATGGGTGAAAGGAAAAAAAGCCGGACACAGCATGAAAACAACTTCTAAAAAAAAACATGCATGTGTGTTTGTGTGTGCGTGCATGCTTGATGATGACATCACACAAGTATACACACACACACACATCCAGGTCATAATGAAAGCTTTGTGTGTGCATACATATGGTTAATGACTTCCTGCGCGATAAAATCAAGTCATTCAAAGAGACTGTTGTGAATTATTCAAAATAAAGAGCATCTCATATTCCAACCAACAAGCGCGCGCACACACACACTCACACAAACTCAATGAAACATACACTCTCACACACACAACACACACAGTAGAGTACATGTTATCTTACCTATCCCGTCACTGCAAGCATTGTACTAAAGTATATGTGCATGTAAAGAATCTGCAGGCCGTAAGCAAATGAAACGGATCAGTCACGGCTCACAATTAGCCCGTGTGATCACAGAGTGTCAACAATAGCTGTGTGTGTGTGTGTGTGTGTTTGCCAAAGCAAGAAGCAACCAAGTGCTACCTTATATGGAAATTGCATTTACACTTTATAAAACTCTTCCGGTGAAAATATTGAAACTGAACACTAAGGAGTAAGGAGGAGTCAGCCAAGCCAAGCCAGCCATGCACACACACACACACACACACACACACACGTGCAAGCACATGGCAGATGGATGGACGGATGATACTGAAGTAATTAGCGAGGTGTCTGTTTCCTGTGCTAGTCAACAGAACACTAGAATCACTCGCAGTGGAAGAGCCTCAACACAAGAGCAGTCTGTGCGAGTTGCTACACATACGAAATCGACACAGAAGATAATACTAACACGTGATAACACGCACGCACATAAGCATGCACACACGCACATATATGCTTGCAAGCACGCACACACATACACACAAATGCACGATTAACATGTACAATTAACACACACACAGCAATAACAACTGTTGCCGTCACTACTTGAAGGATGACGTCACAAGTCTCCTCACCTATGAAGCCAGATAAATGCTCTGAGCTGTAGTAGTTATTATGTAGTACTACATAACTCTACCACACATTCATGACTGGAAGTACTCACAGCTATTGTTGACACTCTGTGATCACACGGGCTAATTGTGAGCCGTGACTGATCCGTTTCATTTGCTTACGGCCTGCAGATTCTTTACATGCACATATACTTTAGTACAATGCTTGCAGTGACGGGATAGGTAAGATAACATGTACTCTACTGTGTGTGTTGTGTGTGTGAGAGTGTATGTTTCATTGAGTTTGTGTGAGTGTGTGTGTGCGCGCGCTTGTTGGTTGGAATATGAGATGCTCTTTATTTTGAATAATTCACAATAGTCTCTTTGAATGACTTGATTTTATCACGCAGGAAGTCATTAACCACATGTATGCACACACTAGTGCAAGTCCTGGAGTGTGCATACATGTACTAACACGTGCAGCAGAGTTATTTTATACAGGAGCTTATCAACGTGACTGTGCACAGGATAAATTGATATTACATGCGGTTAGAGAATAAACACATCAACTTGTAAAAGATTGGCAATATAGTGAAAGGATAAATGTATTAACTTCAAAAATTGCTATTATTGCAATTATTTCAGCCAAGAATGACTGAATCAATGAAAAAAAGTCTGAGATGTCACTGACCATTATTAGCCATCATGGAGAGAGAGAGAGAGAGAGGGAAAAAAAACCCAATTTCTAAAAATAGTAACATTGTGGTCAGTTTTATTGTAAGTGTAGAATACCACACACCCACATCACATACCACGCCTCCCTCTACAGTAGGCTTCATTGACCACGCCCTCTACTGCTATGACATGTGCTGTGTGACCACACCCTCTAACTCACATGGTGTACATGACTTTGTGAAGTAGAACTCCGTCTGCCAGATCTTGCACCGTCCGAACCACGTTCATCTCATCAAACGTGTTTAGCTGCACACACACACACACAATGAAGAAATACAAATGATAACTTAAGAGTCGGCTAAAGAGCCCTACTCCATAATTAGAGGAAATAACTCTCCTATGTCATGCCCATACCATTACTGCACCAGACAGCATTGGGAATGATTAATAGTTAAAAAAAATTGCGAAGTTGGTGGTAAAAAATAAACACAGCATTGCAAGCAGCCACTCAGCCAGTCAGCCAGTCAGAGAGTCAGCCAGTCAGTCAGTCAGAGAGTCAGGGAGTCAGTCGATGATTAGGTCATTGGCATGCAGTTGTGTCTAGAGTCCAATACTGCTCTGTAAACTAGACTGTATGTGAGGCACTACAACAGCACAGTGAGGGCTAACTTGTATAGTGGCTGAGAAAACCGCCAACCACCCACCAACACTTCCTCATCACAAATACCTCCACCCTGTCTTATTACTCTGAACAGATTAGTCATCCATAGTTAGGAACACAACAATAAAGAGTGGGGGAAATTAAGGTTCTCTTCTCACACACTCATTCTCTACCTCAAAATATCACACATTCCATCTACCAAAAAGGCCCCTCCCCCTCCACAATCCTAATTCATTTCAAACTAATTGAATTCCTCAGCCTAGTCTTAGACCCCGCCCATCCATACTATACAGGTGCTACAGTGACACCCGAACAGATGGCATTCTATAGCAACCAGTCGGGATGAGAACGTCTCAGGAAAGAGCATTCCAGTGGTGTGAGCACACAGCGATATCAATTCACAAATTTAGCATAACGAGGGAGTTACATAGCCAATTCATTCCCTCCTCAAATTACACAATGAATACAGAAAGAAGGGCAAGAAAAACAACTAAAAAATTATTACAACAAATAAATAGCTACTGCACATTATCAGTGTCAGCTCTTATTGACCAAGAAAATCAGATGGTACTCCATGAAATATTTACCGCTATTCTTAGCTTTGACTTGCACTACTAATGTGCCACAATCCAGCTGTTGCACACACACACACACACACACACACACACACACACACAAACACACACACACGACCTACACTGAAGTCAACTGGGATTTGCTAGCACTTAATCTGTTTTCTCAACAGCTGATAAAAGCAAGCATCCCCCGCTACAAGTAAGATGTCAGATTGAGCAAGCCAAAACCCCACAGGCAACTAACTACCCAGTCCAGATAAGGAATGGACGGACAGAGCAGCAAAAACAACCGGAGCGGACAATTTGTAGGAGAGTTGGCCTGGCTACCCTTCCCGCTAGTGAGAAAGCTCATGTTGTTGTCATGGTGATACAGCTGGCTACAACATCATCAAGCATAACCAAGCATCATTACAATAAATATCAATACACCTACTGCCGAGATATTCAGTAACACAATGTATGTAGGTCTTCATATAAAAATAATAATCTTCACTGAATTTTCAATTCATCAATTCTCCCAATCAGCGCTGACAGTTCGTTTGGTAACATGCTGCTACCATGGCAACAGAACCACTGCACCAGCAAATTAACCTAGACCACTAACTCAGCAATAGCTGCAAAATTACGCTCTACGCTGCACGTCATTATGATAGTGACATGCCAACATGACTAGTACATGCATGCACATGTGAATTAGCATACGGCCTCCGCCAGGTAAACATGATGTAATTTGTTTGCTTGCGGGTCACCCTCCTTGCCTCAAATAAAGAGCAAATCAGTGAGCGGTTCAGTTAGCATACCAAACACATACGCATACATCAAAAGGAACACAGATAAACGCAAACACGCACACACACCGGACACTGCTACATCAACATATATATATATACGAGCTATGTAAGTTACACACAACCATGCACACACACACACACACGCACACACACGAAATGCAGACAAACCACACACGCATGCAAACACACACATGCAAACATACACATACTTGCACACAAAATCCAGATTAAATAAGCACACACAAAAAAGTGCTGATAAAACTTCAAATACACAAACAGAGAATATATGCATAAAGTCAAAGAGAGAACAGCCGAGTGTATGGGTGGATGGAATAGGGGTGTGGTTGATGGAATGGGGTGTGGTTGGAGGAAGTTGGGTGATGGAGGAATAGATATAGAGAGAAAAATTGGAACTATTAAGGTGTTTATTACAAATGGATACAGGAGTAGAAGAACAAAGGAAGATATGGTCACCAGAAACATGTTCTAGTCATCCCTATGCGAAATCCAGCAACTCATCCCTCCCTACTCCCTCCACCCATCCCTAATGACTTCCACCCCTATAATTAAGCAACGCAGGCACTGTAGCAGCCAGAGACCACACACATTAGCTAAAACCATTGCTCAACAACTTTCCCAAGTAAATGGATATTGCCAAGGCTACCCACAATTTAAACTCCAGACTAACCGGACTAGCGTATCAGTCATTTCCACTAATCACATGTTAATCCAATTCCCCTCCAACACCTGCCACCAAACCAAACACACTACACTGGCTTCAGTACTGACGTCAAACAAATAAACACAGCCTAACGAACCACAACGCCATTTTCACCACCCATTCGTTTGAGTCCTTTCTCACTGAACCCACCATCTCCCCGGATTTCACAATAGCCACAGATTTAATAACAGCCACAGATTTAATAACAGCCATGTTACTTCGCCTCCTAACCAACATCCTCCATCAGGCATGCTCAATACAAAGGGGGAGGGGAAATACTGAACCAAGCACCAGATGTCGGTTTGCCTGGTCGGTGAATCGTTTGTTCGCAAGTGGCTTCTGTCAACATATCGCGACCATAGCCAACACTACGAAGCCTGCTTCAACAATAACTTGTGAGCGTATGACAGCCATTGGAACTGATAATACAGCACAGCACACCCTGTAGTCCCATCTCCTAGGATAGCATTACTGCCTATTAACTAGGTAAAAAAATCAGGAGAAACATTAAGAGGAGGAGTGGGTGGATGACATTTAATGTCAGGCTTCTGGAAGAAGCATTGAATTCTGGCGTGTTAAGTTACGATCACTCCCTAATCAGAAGATACCTGGAAAAAAGTTCCTATTGCATTACCACTCATTAGTGGACTCACATTATGTACATGAGTACTAAGAACAATAGAAAAATTAAGACCATCAGAACATTGGTTGTGACTACAACAGTAGATTTCTTAGGACCATATTCATTAGAATTTGGGTTGAAGTAAACATTCCTCCATTTTTATCAGGATTCCCTAGACTCTTACTAGCACACATTCTTTCCTTTGTATTTCTGGTATCGGAACAATAACACTGGAATTTGCAAATTGCTCACAAGAATAAGACATACTTTGGCAGGTTAAAATATATAAGCCAGAACAAAAGTTACCACCATGCCACCAGCCTTCAAACCATCTCACACCTACCTGACAGCAATGCACACACACACACACACACACACACACACACACACAGGCGCACACACAGCACACTTAACTCCACTATACATGATCCCTCTAAGAACCAGGATGGATAAAGATCAGACAAGTTGTGTGTGTTTTCCAACTATAGCAACCTTCCCGATGCATTTTGTCCCCATAACCTGTTCAATCAAAACTAAAACTAGTAGTACAGAGACTCCGTAAATGGCCGACCTCCTCACCTAGCCAAACATACGTACGCATAATAGGAGGGACAGGATGGACATGACCAATGTACAGACACATAGACAGACAGACAGACAGACAGATGAGCAGACAGACAAACAGTTGAGCAGACAGACAGACAGACAGACAAACAGATGAGCAGACAGACAGACAGACAAACAGATGAGCAGACAGACAGACAGACTAACAGATGAGCAGACAGACAGACAGTGCACAGGCAGATGGACAAACTGACCATCATGGGACATGGAATACAACTCTCTTATTACAAGCAATTATTGAACATATGCTTATTGTCCCTGGAAATAATGGATACTTTTATCACAGCCTGCACCCCTCCTTTAACTACAGGCCTTTCATGCATTAACTCACAACCACTCGCACAGCACATGCACACAAACAAACACACACACACACACAGCTCTATGTTCTTACATTACTATTCAAACCAACCCAATATCACTCTTTCTGCCCTATAAAGAAGTCAATATTCCTCCATCCCTAAACCTTACTATCACAAATGCCCACTGGCAAGCCAGGCAAAACACAGTGCCAAGACCCTCTCTGTAAGGCCCGGAGAACAATTAGCGGGAAGAAGAATCCTACTAATTAAATCTATCAGTTCTCAAATTTGAAAGGCTCCTTTCTCCATTTCAATATGAGAATTGAATGCCATAAGGAAAACTTATCAACACAGAACAACATGGATTTCCTCAATTTCACCGTGTGAAACCCTCTCATCTATCTGTCTTCCCTAACACGGTTACTTCATTTTATTGCTTCCGAAATCAAAGCTCCCTATGGCAGCTACATTCTATGGGTCTCCCTTTCGTAATACTATTGCATACACACACACGTATACAGATACACATACTTACGTATATACACATCTACATATATATATATATATATACACATATACATACAAGTATGTGTGCATGTGCTCGTGTAAGCTCTACCCCTGGTTGTGTAGGCTTGTCTCCCCCAATAAAGAAACAAGACTGTGAAAGATGTCGGAGCACACACCAGAACACATCCCACCACTCATTAGGCATATGGTCACAAACTTTGAAACTGGTCACGACTTCAATCAACCCAACAATGTTTGATTGTACTATACCTTATCATGTACGCAGACTACAACAGCACAACTACAGTACTAATTATCATGCCCCGCCTCCTCCTGCCACCTCGTGCTGCTAAGGAACAAGAGGAATGTCTAGGACATAAAGTCAGTCCCTCACGTCAGTCCCTCTAATACGTACTATGTCTATGTTATCAACAACACTAATATACATAGACAATGAAGCCTGTAGCTTCACTCCAGCCAAATGGACCCACCCTATATGGATGAACTCATTCATTCCAAGCTTCTCGTAAGTCAAGCATTAACCTTACACATACACGCACCCTCACACACATAATGAACTAATAGAATATCAAAAGCATAATAAGTTGTCCGTATGGATGGCTGAAGTGGTATGTGAACTTGAGCAGCAATTTTTTACACAAAGATTACTTGTCCCGTATTCTTTTTATACAGATATCACCAAATTAAACTGGAAAAACCCAATTAAAATATACACAACTGAATTTTAAACTCAAGCATTCACCTAAAGCATAATGTTACAAGTAGTTTCCTCCAAGACTACTCACATTACAAGTTTCTTCACTTACCCAATTCACCAGAGGGGAGTTCATGAACTCTTCTGCCTTGGTTGACGCCATGTTGATCAGAGTCTCTCCAGCGACTTCTGCGTTAGTTCAATAGTATTATAGCCAAGGGAGAATAAATACAGAGTTTAGTTTGGTCTTGCAGTGTTCCACACAGTAATGACGCCGCTACAATTATTCCGTACTACCCCGCGAAAACATCGCACAAACTGGGCACAGATCCTTCTGCCAAGCTTAGAACCTAAGCACCCTACTATAGAAGACACTAAAACTGTTTCCACCGTCCGGCGCGACTTTCACTTGTTTTCCCTTCCTCTCTTCTAATTCAAACTTTTCTAGGACCTTTGTACCCTATTATGCATAAATTCCAAAATTCCTAAGTGCGCGACAGTTTGTTTTTCGCCCCCAATCCATATCATATACGGATCACGTGAGGGTAAGGGTAATCCTTTACCTCTTTCTTGTTGGTGGTGGCCACCGCACCCCCCCAGTTTGTCGAGCTCCACCCCACCTCAAAGATAATTTTCATATTATGGTTATTAATAGCCACGCCTATCTCACCTGCCCTGAGTAAAAATGTCGTACAAGCCTCTCGAAGACGATAAAGATGCTTTGAAACCGGAGGAGGAATTGGAAGACCAAAGTCTGGGCAGTTCAGATGAGGTGAAGTTTCAATCCAGAGGTGCCGTAAACAATGGCAGAGGGAAGTATGCAATTCAGGAAGATGATGACGAAGAGGATGATTTAAACTTTCGCGCCGAAGCTCAGGGAAAAGTATACAAAACGATTCGATACACTCTCGTGGCACTGACGTTTCTGCTCCTAGCTGGACTTCTAATTGGAGCCATAATTCTCATTGCTCTGTCTCCTTCATGCAAATACCAGGATGACCTGGAGTGGTGGAAGACCACTGTAATCTACCAGTGTTATCCAAGGTCTTTCAAAGATAGTTCAGGAGATGGGAATGGAGATTTACAAGGTGTCATCAGTAAAGTGGACTATATCCATGATCTTGGCGTGGACACTGTTTGGCTGAACCCCATTTTTAAGTCTCCTCAAAAAGACAACGGTTATGATATTTCAGACTACAGGGACGTTGACAGTTTGTACGGCACAATAGACGACCTCAAGCAATTGTTGTCTTTATTGCACAAGAATGGGATGCACCTGCTTTTAGACTTTGTGCCCAACCATACGTCTGACGAGCATGAGTGGTTCAAAGACAGCCGGAGCAGCAAGAACAGCTCAAAGCGAGACTGGTACGTGTGGGCAGACCCAGGTGAAGGTGGTGGTCCACCGAACAATTGGCTGAGCCTTTTTGGCGGCTCCGCATGGGGCTTTGATGACGAAACTGGACAGTATTTCCTTCACCAGTTCTCGGAATTCCAACCTGACTTGAACTACCACAACCCAGAGGTCGTCCAGGCGATGGAAGACGTGATTAAATACTGGCTGGACATGGGCGTCGACGGTTTCCGCATAGACGCGGTGATATTCTTGCTTGAAGATTCTCAGCTGCGAAGTGAACCAATCGATCCGACCTTTAACGACACGTACAACTGTACCGCTGACCATAATGCCAATCGAGCGTGCTATAACAGTCTGGTGCATACTTACACTAAAGACATCACAGGCATACACGACATCATCAGAGGTTGGAGAAACATCACCAACTCGTACAGCGACACTGCCAGGTTTCTGGTTGGTGAAACGTACGACCCGGTTGACGTGGTTATGAAATACTACGGGACCAATAACGACGAATTTAACTTCCCCTTCAATTTTCTGCTGCTTTCCAACACTGAGTGGACTGGGACTTCGATTAGCCAGAAAGTAGCCCAGTGGATGGATGCACTACCAGCAGGAGCTTGGCCCAACTGGGTCCTTGGGAACCACGACAATCCTCGCATTGCAAATAACGCTGGTAATTACCTGGCCAGAGCCCTCAATGTACTCCTCCTGACTCTACCTGGCACACCCACCACTTATTACGGAGAGGAAATATTCATGACCGATGTCTACGTGCCCCCAGATAGGAGGAATGACATTTACCAGGACAGAGACAAGGAGAGGACTCCGATGCAGTGGGACACAAGTGCTAATGCAGGCTTCACAAATGCGACCACTCCATGGCTTCCCGTGGCTGACAATTATACCACCTACAATGTGGCCGTCGAATCTTCTGACCCATCTTCCATGCTTTCCCTGTATAAAAGACTGGTGAAACTGATCACAGCTGAGGGGGCTTTTCGAAACGCCGACTACGAACAAGTTATGAACAGCACTGAGCTCTTTGCGTATCGCCGCTTCCACAACGACACGAAGAACGAGTACTTGGTTGTCGTCAATTTCAGTGAGGCCAGCTCTACGGCCAGTTTAAATTCCATCAAGGACCAATTTCTGAATCCCGTGGTGGAGCTCTCGAGTGCTGGCACAGACAGAGACGGGAAAAGTATTGATCTAGGAAACGTCCCTCTGGCGTCTGGAGAGGCCTTGGTGATCAAAGGATGCTCGTCTGCCTCTAGCAATTGCTAATATTGTGTGTGTGTATGTTTGTTGGCTGGCACTGTTTCTTCTAATCAGTCATGCATTGGATATGTTGTTTTTTATAGTGCACTGCAATGTCATGCAAACTGTTAATGAATCAAATCTACTTATTTATTGTAAAGTCAATTTTTATGAGTATGTAATTAAAACATCATTGCCACAATAAACACCTTTACCATCTACACAATTGAGTACGCATCAGTTTAAAATCCACCACTTCCCTTTTCTATGTAGTTCCTTTAAAATAAATTCCCTGTAGCTCAGCAAACACAGACTAAATGAATTAAGCCCAACTTGACTCAAAACCATAATGGATACATACATCATATCATAAACAATGTGTCGTATACACAAAACAATGCAATGATGAACAACAATGGAATATGATTTAATTGAAATGTGACGGTATAATGTCTCCACAAAAAAAAATTAAGACAAATATGTGACAGACACTCAGCCAGTTTGAGGATATTCTCCCACTATTCTAGGGGCACCATGTTTGATATAGATTGATGCATACATAGAACACTTTTAACTATTAACTCGAAACACTCGCAAGTACATTGAAAAAATGGAAGACTTCATCAGAATCTATGACGGCCACTTCAGTGTTGCACTCCGTACACCTCACTGGATGATACGTGGCCTCGGGCTCATCGGGACCATCAGCCGCTGCCGTGTTCTGCCCGCTTTTTCTCCTCCTCTTCCTGAAAGATTTCTTCTGCTTGGGAATGTGTTTCAAGACTTCGTCTTTTTGAACACGGCAGTTGACAACAAACATGGCGCGGTATTGGTTCTTGTACACCTCGTGCCTGCAACGGAAAAGTAAATGTACAGTATGATGGAGATGTGCTGCCACTGCCATCACATGAGAGGGACATGGTCGGGCCACGACCATAAACTGAACTATCTAGTTTCCCAGTTTCTCTAAATAATTCCTTTATGTTTGGTGAGTGGCTGCAGTAGAGCGTCTAGGCTGGGTTGACTACACATTGTGTGTTTTACTGTGCCTAAATGGATCATTCAGAGCACACCTTGCCTGGGCATAACAGTATCTTTAATAAGCATGCATCACAATGGATCAGGCTTGCTGTAGCCTCCAAATAAGACAATGGATAGAACCAGACTACAATTACACTCCTTATAGTCCTGCTACTGGCAAGTGAGTGTTGCACTAATTTACTAATGTTTAGTGGAAAACATGGTACATATACACACATGCATACAATATATATATTTAGAACCCGTTGCTATATTGTTACTAGGTGTACTAACTTGGTAAGTGTGCACTATTTTTTGCCTTTAGGTATATGAACTGTGCATACTAACAACCCTTGGGGTATTGCTATTTTTGAGTTTTAG
>WLWI01003118.1_pt1 | contig 14234 bp, 9 predicted proteins | sample 6701501 | NCBI WGS metagenome assembly WLWI01 (sample SAMN12718690, study PRJNA515312) | sponge metagenome | isolation source: marine sponge | host: Mycale hentscheli | place: New Zealand: South Island, Marlborough, Capsize Point | collected 2014-11-01
CCTAGCCCGGCTCCAGGAGCTTTGCTTGCACGGCTCACAGTGCCTGCTTAGTGCACAGGCATCCTGGCTCTGCCAGGTGCGCGTGACCGCCTAGCGGCAGCAAGAAAATTTGCATTTGCATTTTTTGCATTTTTGTGTGTGTGTGTGGTGTGTGTGTGTGTGCGTTGTACCATTTATGAAAAGTGAGTTTATTAATTAGCAGCAGTATATGTATCAGGCACCTTTAGCTTCCTCTGTCCTAAATGAAGAGATTGTATGTGTGTTGAGTAGTTTTACATGTATATGCGTGTGTGTATATATTTGTGTTTGTATGCATACATTCAGGTTACAATGCAGTTTAGATGGAGCGACATTTCAATATAATCCTTGCAACGTATTTAATACTGATACAGGCTGCTTCAAAATTCACGTGAGTTTATTTCTCCCTCGATGTGTGTACGCATGTTTGTGTGTGTGCTATATTGAGTGCCCATGCATGTTTAGTGTTCTGTGCATGATTTAAAGTGGTGATGTAGGCTATTGTTCAGACTAGAGGAGGATTAGTAGTGTCTGCCGTGCTGATGATGTGATGATCCCTGAGTGCAGAGATCCTCACTCTAGTCAATGATGTATTGTAACCAACGCCATATTGATGTTGTTAACCCGCGCAGATGACACCATTTCTTTAGCTAATGGCATCGAAGTATGTGTGTATTCAAAAGTGCCGCTTGTGGAAATGGAGCCGGGACTAATCAATGTTGTTAAGTTGATTAGAATAGTCCAGTCCCTTGGGATTAAGTGCCTTTTTTATATTTTTATTATTATTATTTTTTAATTTTTTAATTTTTTTTTTAAATGTCAGGGCTTACTCTATTCTGCTAAGTTGATTACAGTGACCACTAATTGTAACATAAGTAAAGTCTACTTCCATATAAGGTTGCAGGTTGATGATTGACATGTGAGATAGCTGGAAGGTATGAACTAGAGGCACGTACATACATACATACATACATACATACATACATACATACATACATACATCATACATACATACATACATACATACATACATACATACATACATTTCATTTAACACACATACATGCATATACCGGTGGTATGCTCATAACAAAGTTCATTAGATACATATCTACCTGGTAATTACATGTATAGTTCATCAGTTAAAGATTGATTGAGGCAACTCATCGTCCTCCTGTTTTAACTGAAGCAATTCTGGTTTCCAGTGATATTGTAAGCACTCTCAGGATAGAGTAAAAAAAAAACCCAGCATACACATTAACCTGACAGTGTCTCATTTGATTAACTGAACTCTTTGAATAAGAAAACTTCCAGTACCAATTCTAACGGATGCACTGTTTCATAAGTTTGATTCTACGGCTGGAGTGTATATAAATGTAGTGTATTCTTAGGTACGCTCCATTCATAACCTGTTCATTTATGGTAAAGTGATAGCACTTCATAATTCTGTTTGTTGATGCCCATTATTAGTGAGCGAAGCAAGCGAGACACTCTCAGGGGTAACACAATTGAAAATTGGGGATGTTTGTTTGTTTATATATATGTGTTTGGATGTACGCTTGTCATTTTGTACTTTGACCCTCTCGTATTTTCGAGTTAGCTTAGTGTTCGACCCTGTCCCAAACATCACTAAACAGTATCCTCTGGTTTATCGCTCATTACCTGTATCATCCTAGAAATTGAATAGTTTACCGCTTTAAAATCTTTTACAGGTGCAGTTTAAACTAAAAAACTTACACGAGTTCCATTTCTGTTCGAGTTAGTGGCGGTGGTAAGTTAATACGCTATTTGTCATACTTATAAGCCCTACACAACAGTATTTACTTGAAAATTCATTGTCCACTAGACTTACATGAAGGTAAGTCTTGTGTAAGTATGTTCAGTTATGTGAAAGTATTGTGCGTTACAACTACTACTAAGATTATCATCACAAAGAAAAAGTTTAAAGAACATGACTTTTTTTTTTTTTCAATTCAAACAGTTGCGGGGAGTGGTTACTATGGCATTGAATGCCTTTACCGTATAATACGTAATTAAAAAACTTGACTTTTTTTTAGTAGCTTGAATGTTAGTTAAAACCAATCTTTTGACAATAGTGTAGTTTTAGGATCGCTCGCCATTTGTGCTCAAGCACACCACTAGTTTTAATTTGCCTCTAATAATCGTTGCAGATCTGTGAAGTGCAGGGATATGGTATTAATATCGGTGATCCCGCGGAGCAGATCTACACATTCTCTAATGGAACTCCAGCTTATGCTAGCTATCCTGGAACAAATTCAGTGTAAGTGTGTGTGTGTGTGTGTGCTAGTGGGAGGAGTAGGCAGGACATGTTAATCCACCCACATTCACATCATCTGTTAATGCCTGCAATTGTGTGTCTCAAGGGGCCTTTAAAGAAAAGAAATACAGTGATCACGATGAATTGGGTTGTTTTTAACAACTGTGACGATAAGGAAGGTGACCACAGACTAAGCCAACACTTATGCAGACTCTCAGTTGAATCTGAAGTTAGAAACACACTTTAAAGTCTGACTCAGAACTTTACACGTACTATTGTAATATCACTTCTCTTTCCATTTAATTGTCTAATTGGGTGGAGTTTGTTCATGACATAACTTGATGTTTGGTTTATAGAGGCAAGGTATTTCTTCACTGCACCAAAGATAGGACGACTATTTTCACTGCAATAGGTTCAACTGAGTCCTCTGGCGTCACAATTTATGTAAGTTTTAGAAATCTGTTATGAATGGCTGCACTGGTATCTTATCTTAAACATGGCTGGTATGTCAGAGTAGACTAGGAATTTGGGAGGTCGATGCTGAAAGTGAGGAGCATTATTAGTTTGTGTAGCAACTCTCTATTTACAGTCGTGGAATGATAACTTTATATCACTAGTTACTAGTGATGTGCTTGAGCACAAATGGCGAGCGAGCCTAAAGACTATTACTATGAATGATTTTGACTTCTAACACTGAAGCTACTGAAAATAAGGTCGAGTTTTTAAATTACGCATACACGGTAAAGGGATAGTTGTTTGGGCCTTACCCAAACACCAAACATTAACATTATTTCTTTATTGTTTTACACAACACACCTTTATTATTTCTATTTCATTTGATACTTAATATTATTAGCATACATGCTGAGTCATTTCCTGTATCATTGGAGCATGCTCATTCATTATGCTGAATCATTCTCAATTCACACTTTAGTCACATGCCACATGTTTTTTCTTGATGAAGGTGACAATAATTGAAAGGTTACATGGAAGTTTGTATCTTTGGTAATCTGTGGCAATAGCTTGGCTAGTTTTGCCTATCCTGCCTTTTTATGGTAGTGAGCAGTTGAGAGGCCTAGCAACACAAACAAGAAAACAAAATATTAAGTTGGGCACAGCTACAAAGGCTAGCTGCTGTGCTCAATCTCTGCTAGCAGAGTGGTCCTTAGCTTGTGAGCCTTATATACTCACAAACATAGTAACAACTCGCTGCAACTGTTTGAATTGAAGGGGAAAAACAACAACAACAATACACATTATTTAAACGTTTTCTTTGTGATATTCTTTAACTAAGTAGTGGCTGTAAAACACAATGCTTTGACACAACTGACATTAGTCTAGTGCACAATGCATTTTCAAGTAAATACTGTTGCGTACGGCTTATAACCATGACAAAGAATGCATTGGCTTACCACCGCCACTAACTTGAATAGAAATGGAAGTCCCGTAAGTTTTCACGTTTTAACTGCACCCGCAAAAGAATTCAAAACGCTAAACAATTGAATTTCTAGGGTGATAGGGTACTGATCGATAAACCGGAGGATTCTGTGAAGTTAGGGACGGGGTCGACCACAGAACTAACACAAAAACGCGAGGGTCAAAGTACAAAAATGCCTTACGTACGTCCAAACATATATATAAACAAATATCCCCGATTTTCAATTGAGTTACCCCTGATAGTGTCTCGCTCGCTCGCCAATTACCTACCTGACATTGCGTGCTTTGTTCTCTGAATTTCTAATCTGTCTTCATGCCATATTTCATCAGAAATTAGCCTGTCTCTGTGAGTGTTGCACTACGCCCTATTTACCACTGCTAGACACATTAACAAATCATCTTGAAAGCTGATGAAGCTCCAATTCCAAAAGCCAGGAACATAAAAAACAGAAACAAAAAAACAATAACAACAACAAAAAAAAACAACCACGCACACAGAGTTTGACGACCCCTTACCCACAACACAATTGCCAATTCAACTGGTTTTTTTTTTTTTTGTGTGTGTGTGTGTGTGTGTGTGTGTTTTTCACTGTACAGTTTAAGGGAATTCACAATATTGCTACAAGTCTTGCCATGTTTTGAAGGAGTAGCCAACAAAGCTTTTAAAATGATTTGGTTTGAAGTAGACAAGGTCCAAGTATCTATCTAGTTCGTAGACAGAATTTAAACAAATCCAATAGTTGGTTGAACCTATATAAAAAAACAACAAATACCAGCTAAATAGCTGAGCTGGGGAACATTTCCAAACATGTTATTCATTCAGTCACTCTTAATTTTTTCTTTTCTTTTTTTAATCCTGGGTGTTCTTGTTTGTCCAGAACTTCAACCTATCTTCCTGTCATGTTTGTCCTGGTGGCTGCACTGCTTCTAATGCTGGAGTGTCAGTTGGTATTGCTGGCCTTGTGCTACTCATAGTGTAAGTTGATTGGTAGAAGTTGACATTGGTTCATAATAATCTTTCTTTTACTGCCAACTTTATTTTTTTGGAATTATCACAACTTACCTTTTGAACTCTTGTTCTGAGTAAGGTGTTGAACGGTCGAGTTAAAAAAACAACAACAAACAACAACGATGTTTTGCTGTCAACACAGGGAAATGCATCTGTATAGTCCTATTCAATGAATACATTTACAGTTAGTATTTTTATTTTGTTAGTGATTTTATCGTGAATAAGAAATGCAATGTGTAATTTCCCAAGTATAATTACCCATCCTACTTTTATTATTGTTGTTGTTGTTGTTTACACTAATGTCATTCTTTTATCTTTGAATTTTGTTGGGTTGATTATATTTGGTTAGATTTTTTTTTTTTTTTTTTTTTGTTGCTATTGCTAGGTAACAATAGAGAGAAATATAGACCACCATTTAGTAATTTCTGGTCACCTCCTACCACACAGTGTTTTATACTGTTCTCATTGGAGTATAAGGTATTAGTTATTACACTGCCAAGCTAAACACCAATGTTATCTGTGAATATATAGTTTGTGTTCATCACTGCTGTTGTCTTTCTTACCCTTGCAGGCTTGTGCTTGCTGTAGTGACATACTTGATTGTCGGGGCTCTTATCATGAAGTACAAGTATGGCGCCGAGACGTTTACTGATACTGTGCCCAACAGCTCCTTCTGGATAGATGTTCCTTTTCTAATCAAGGTATAACATGACAGGAGGAAGCCCAGCTCATTTGTTCTCTCTTAAATGTTCTCTTGTACTTGCTATTAGCTTTTTTCAGTTTATTTGATTTCTCATACAATGATAATGAATGCTCCACCCCTTAATGATGTTTTGCGGAATGCTATAGGACCAGCCCCTCCCCCCCTCTCACCCATGTATGATGCAGTAGAATTGTACAGACTCTTATTGGTTGTTTTGTATGTGGTTGTAGGATGGATGCGTGTTTACCTTCAAACCAATTGTTAATCTGATAAGGAACAGAAGGTATAATGAGTATGAACAAATCAAATAGATGCTTGAAGAGCTTTGTCATTCTATTCTTTCATGTCTTGTTTTCAATCATGCTGAGCATACGTAATTACTTTCACAATTTTTTTTAAAAAAAATTTTGTTTCAAAATTTCACGTAATGGTTGCACTCAGATAATTTTCTAATTATTATTTATTTTTTTAAATAATTTGTTTGCAAAGTAAACAGGAAATACCAGCTAGCACAAGGCTGGATAAAAGGAAGTGACTAAAAAGAGTATGATAATAAGACAATACAATGCAACTGTTCGGACTCCAACCGTCCTCCACAAATGTAAGCAAGTGTTTCAACGACCTGAACACGCACGCTCACAGTAGTATCTCTCGTGCCTCAAGTCCGCCTTCATCGGAGATCGTCGATGTCTTTCGTTGTTTGACTCTATAATGTTTGATGCACTGTATTATTTTAGTTAGTTACCATTTTTCACTGACTCCGTGTAGCTGTGTATATTTATTCTATCTATAATAACAAGCTTATTTAACTTCCATCTTTTGAGTTATCTAAGTCACCCAGCTACGACGTTCGGACACAAGTCCTCTTCTTGCTGGACAGTCCCGAACAGCAACATTATCTGAAAATCAGTTTTTTTTTTAGAGAACTCTTGAATTCAGACTCTGAGGGAAGGGGATACTATATGACGGGGACTCTGTTCCACTCAACTCAATAACTGCATATTTGAAATTTTGAAAGAGTGTTTGTGGTGAAGAGTGGACGATAAATAAGATGAGAAGAGCAGGGGTGGGGATTATTATTGGCAGGTATTTACATACATTTTAGATAAAAGGTCGCTTTCCATGTTGAAAAGAAATTGGAAAAGGGTATCATACTTACGAACTCCATTAAATTAGCAGCGGGAAGTGCACGTGACTGGCTTTAAAAAATCACGAGAGGAATGAAATGCGATGTATTGAGAAGAAAAGTAAGACTAGTAGAGTTCATTGCTAATTATAAACAAAACTATTGGTGAAAGTAAGGAGTCGTTTGAGTCTTGGCCAAAGAATGGATCCTCTTGGAGCTAAGCCAGCAACAGTGTCAGCGTCTGACCTTCCCAGCTGGGCCGATACCGAGTCAGATGGTGAAGTGCTGAAGAACTACGCCAGTAGCCAGACTAACTTTCCCAATGCTCATTCCATCTCACCTTTTTTAATACGGGAAGATTTGAACAAAAAAGTGGCCCTGTGGTAAGTGACATTGGCAAACTTGTGTACTGCATTTATGGGTGGGAAATTTTACTTGTTGGGCTTCATTTGCAGTATACCCTTGTTAGCAAGTTCGGTTTTGAGCCTCATTTGTAGCATATTTTCATTGTTAGGTTATTTACAATCAAGTAGATACTTGTCATCATTTTGTTGGGAGTTACTGTGTGCAATTTTCCTCTTTGTACACTGTCGCTTGCCTACACATAGCCTGGAGTGATTGGTGAATGAAGTTGCTTTTGATAAGTGCCAAGTTAGGGTGGGTTGAAAGATAAACACAAGTGGAATTCAGTGGGTAAAGAACGTGGAATAAACTGAAAAGGTTGCGGAGTATTTGAAGACTGGTTATTGTTTACATTCGTCTCAAAAAAAGTTTTTTCTTGTTCAACTTGCCAGAATGTTTTCTCATGTTTTTGGAAAGTCTTGCTGTAATGGATATGTTTTAACAGATGTGGTATACCATCTTACCACCTTTATCTTCCACTTGTCCACCGATGTTTGCATATTGGCACAATCTTTATAATATTACCAGCAACTTGTGGTGTATCCTCAACGCCCGGAAACAGTGCATGCAGCACAAGAGTGCAACCAGTGCACTTGCTGGAGAGTGAGACACTCACATGGCAATACTGGTACAGTTGAGTTCTCTAGTGGTAACCTTCAGGTGTAAACTGTTGACATTGCCTGGCAGCATGTGTACTTACTTGCTTTGCTTTTCTTTGGTTTTAAGTGCTATACTTTTGGTAGAATCCTGGAATGCTTTATGTACGTTGACTTGAGGTGAATTACCTAGTTCGCATTCAGATGTTATGATTCAGATTGCATCACAGTGTGTTTATACTGAAGTCCAGATGTGGCATCATTACTTTTTCATTCCGTTGCAATCTCTATACCAGAAATGTATCTCTTTCCTCTGCATTACTTAAAAGAAAGGTGTTCACATTATAGAAAGGGAATGGAGCAAGGTGGACTGTATGATTGTAGGTTTTAATGGGATCATCTTTGTGCACAGCTGTATGGATATTTGAGTACAATAAACAGTAAGTCAACTACTCTATGTACCTATGGCTACCAGGGCTTACTTTAGGGGAGTGCTAAGTGATTGTATGAGGGAAACATTTGGTTTCAAGGAATGAAAGCTTAGTTAAATTGTTGTGAGTCTATGGGAGCTTTTTTAATGCCTACTCTTATGCAGTACAGCTACTGGGCGCACTCCTAATCATTGCCCACCAATCTGTGGTAACAAGCTGCATCTATCTATAGAATATAAGTGTCTTCCATTAATTGTATGTCCTGCATTTGTAGAAGTGTAGCTAACCACAATAGTGGTAGTAGTAGTAGTAACAGTAGTATAGTACAGTGTACTCAATAGGCTATAAATAGAGCTGGCCATGTAGTTGGACACTCTGGGCAAGTTGTTGCTGAGTTGACACACTATTCTCTATTCTTTCACCAACTGGCGCCCCTTCCCCAGTAGTCCCGAAGTGTTTATGACTGAATTATCCCTAAAGTTGCCAATGCATGCAGATGATTGCATATTTTGGGTTATGGAATAAACTATATAGATGTGATGTTTTCCAAACTTTTTCTGTCCTGTACCATCCTTTTTGTAGCAAAGGTTGTCACGCCTTTCTCTTTAAAACCTACTTGCTGTGTGGTTGACAAAATTCCTTCTGTTGTTTGTTTTAACCGAAAGACATGCAAGTTGAATTCTTTTTCGAGACTAGCGTGACTTTGGATATCCGGCTGACATTCTGTAACTATGGTAGAAATAGATATTGTTACTTATGTAAGTATGTATCCATGCATAAAATTTTTATATAGTATAGAGGTATACGAATATATTGTGTTTATGTATGTTTTCGTCTCTGGTTTCGTTTCTGGTCTTTCTGGCAAGAATTGTAACATTTGTGATTGAGGCGACCGAGTGAAAAACAAGGCAAGAACAGACGGCACTCACGATGACTCAAGTTGAATGAAGCTTTTTGTTGTGTGTGCATGTGTGCTTTTTTTTTTTAGCTTTAGTAAATGTAAAGCAAAATATGTAGTTTTTGTTATTCTAAATTCTGACCACCACTCATGTCTTATAGTTTGACAAGTAGATGAGAACTTTGTGCATAAAAGCTTTCTGACCATGCCCACAATTTATAATGCACATTATGTATATCTTTTTTGAATTATTAAAATTTTTGTACTAGAATTATTCCACCCCCCCCCCCCCCCCCCCTCTCGGGGGGGGGAAAATTTTTTATTTAAGAACAATCAAAAATAATAACTTTTTTTTTTTTTACACCTTTTTTCTTTAGGAATAAGCTTTAAAATGTGTTATCTGAGTTGTATAATCTGCCATGTGTGGAAAAGTCGCCCACTCACTAGCTTCCATTTCTCTGTGGTAACCATGACTTATGTTTTCCTCTCTCTCTCTCTCTCTCTCTTCAACAGGACTGGCGACATAGCGGCCTTGCAGATTGAGGCAGTGGTGAATCCGACCAATGAAAGTTTGACGGACAAGAACCCCATCAGCCAGCGGCTCAATGAAGTGGCAGGACCGGAGCTCAGGGAGGAGTGCAAGACGCAAGTCGGAAGTGAGTGAAATATGAGATTATATTATTTTATTATATGTGCAAATTGGTCTGTCATGACTTAAAAGTTGGGTATAATGGGCGTGTCAGCAAGATTTTTGAAACCATGTTATTTTATCATTTTGATTGTTTGTTATTTATGTTTGGGGAAAACTGATTGGAGTTGTTTGTAGTACCTGTAACTATGGGAGTGTACGAAGGATTTATTATTGGACAGAGAGAGGTGTTATTAAACTTCCCATAAGCCATGTATAGGTTATATTGCACATGGGGGGACTGTGGGTCTATTGAAAGCTCTTAGCACATTTGGCAAATTGTTCTGCAAATTCAAGTGAGCTGTTTCATTGTCATTCCAGTGATTTATACACTTGTCTAATTACGGTGTGTCTTCATGAATAATTTGTTAGCTGAGCTCAGTTGGTAAAGCATCACCAGTACTGAGGACTGTGGTATGTGTATTCATGAATATGATTAAAGTAAGTGAGGTAAAAGCAACAATGACCGTGTGTTCATGAGTTGGGTTGGTAAAGTATCATCATTAACTGGATGGTAAATTGTCGTTGCATTAAAAGGCGCGTGATTAAGGAAATAATGGTGATTATAATGATAGAGATACTGAGAAGCAGGAGAGATAGATTAAGGAGAAGAAGGGAATCCATGACTCGTGAAGAAAGATCTGAAGAGAGGAATAAGAAAAGCTGAGATGGTTCAGGAAAAAGAGAACAGGATAGGGAAACTGATGTAACAAACCAAGTGGTAGAGGATTATACAATGGATAAAAGTACCTTATCCTACTGCATTCCTGTTTAGCTGGAGTTGGTACATCAAGCTCCATGGTGTAGTGGGGTACTTGCTAGTTATTATTGATGGGCTTTGTCAAGGATCTCAAACTTCAACTATTAAATTAACACTTGCTTATTAGTATATCTAACTGTGTATTGAATTTTTTCCCACTACCATACTAATGTAAACCAAGTGTTCTGTTAGTGTCAACAGATATTTATTTTTGTTTCCCTTTTGCTAAATTATCTTCTGGCATCTGAGTCCATCAACAACTAAAATTTCTAATAGTTATCTTATCTCCAAGGTGGTTGTGTTCTCTTCTATTCCCTGGTGCATTCAAGAGTGGCACATAATAGTCAGTCAGCTGCTACAGCATTGTATAATGTATAGGGAGCTAATTGGGGGGAGGGGGAGGCAGAGAGAGAGAGAGAGTGATGGAGGAGGGAGAAGAATGATTCCTTCCTATAATTACATGCAACATGTACTGTTCTTATAACGAACAAGTCACATCAGATGTGAGTATGCTGGGCAGTGGCTGGCAGGACCGTGCTACTGTGCTCACTCTTGAGAAATTAATGTAGAACTTCTCTTGCATATCTGTCATGGATGCTTGTAATTCTGAAAATGTCTGAACTCTTGACTTGGCTGACATCAGGGAGGTCAATTTTCCCCTATTTTTACCCTGGTTGGACTGACTGACTTACAGAGCAGATCTTGTGCCTGTATGTAAAGGAAAAATGTGACAGTTTAACTATTGTGTAGTAACCTATTCAGTTATCATAAATGGCAGTCACTTGATGTCTGTCTCTCTGTATTTGGGGATTTATCCTTTCGTGACATCTCTATATTAGTGTACCGCATGGTGAATGGCAAGGAAGAGACAGTTATGACTATTGTGTGTGTGTGTGTGTGTGTGTGTGTGTGTGTGTGTGTGCAGGTTGTAGAACAGGAGAGGCAAGAATCACTGCAGCTTACCTGTTACCAGCAAGGTATGTGTGTTATGTACAGCATTTTTGTAGTGTATTTTATTTCTTTATTAACCCTCAGCACGCATGCGTGAGAGGGTTATAGTAGTGCGTCTGTCTGTCTGTCAGCATTCAATTTTATGAATGGCTGAGAACTAACCTTTAAAAACAAGTATGACCTGACGCAGTATTTATTTATTTATTATGATAATGGGAGGTACAAAAAGGCAGTAGAACTATTTTTGGTATGTTTTTGATAGTCTGTCTACACTCTTCTCTATTATAGCTTTTATTCCTCTATTTATGTTTAACTCCGCCCCCTCTGTTACTTTGCAGGGATTCATAAAGGATTTTTTTTACTATATAGTTGGAAGGGAAAATGTGAATAATGGCAGGCAGAATCGGATTGAAAATGTTGTTGTTTTTTGTTTTGTTTTTTGATGACAATGATTACACTGTAACTTATACAAGAATGATTCGCTGTTGACATGGTACCACTTGAAGACTAAGGTGTTCTGGATTAATATCACTCATTGCAGCTAGAAATTTCACTCAGTTTTGCCTCGTGAAAATTTTCTCACACCACTCATGCTATTAATCCAGAATACCACAGTTTTTCATGCTATTATATCTCGATCTATCTAACAATGAAATATATATATATATCACACAAGATATGCATGCAAGTATTCTTCTGTTTCCTTAAGATTTTGACTTTGCATCGTTGATGCTTGTAAGTTAGACTGCATACGCTCAACAGTATCACATGTAAGTCAGTCTTTGCTTCAACTTGGTGAGCAGCGTATTTGCCAGACAATTGTTTTGTATACAGTGAACGTGTTACCTGCTGATGTAGAGACAGCTGTAACTACTCGTAGCATTTGTGAATGTACTAGTGCATTGAGGTGGCTGACTGCCAGCACTTTAGAGAGTCTAAAGTTCACTGCAGGCTGGAAACAATGACCCAGTGGCTCATATCTTGAAGTATATTTATATATTATTGAGCGAGCAAAGCGAGTGAGATACTGTTAGGGGTGGACAATTGAAAATCGGGTATTTGTTATATATGTGAGTGTATGGATAGTACGTGTGCCCCTTAAATGCGTGCGCAGAATCTTTTTATTTATTTTTTCCCCTCCTAAAAACTCAGCTTTTTAGGCTTGGCCCCAGTTTTTATGAGATTACAGCATTAAGAAAGTCTTATTTTAAACTTAGGCTCCAAATTGTGAAATAATTCCTGCGAATCGCTTGTTTTTTAAGTCACAAAAGTTGCTGCGACTGGTTATTATGGCATTGAAACCCTTTACCAGATGTAATTTCAAAACTTCGCACAAACACACCACTAGTTTGTTTGTTGTTCTTGTTTATGAACACTGGCATCAGGTGTCACTGTTTTGAAGGGTAGAATGTATCCAGGCTATTATTGAAGTTGTTGTGCCTGTACTTGTAGGCATGTCATCCACACAGTGGGCCCTCGCTTCAACCTGCGATACCAGACTGCTGCTGAGAGTGCTCTGTACAACTGTTACAGGAGCGTCATGCAGATAGTTCGGTAAGGAAAGCAGTGGTGAAAATATACCAGCAGCTATTCCATTTACTCAAGACTTGCATCCTTGGAATAATTATGTTGGTTCCATGTTTTGTTTTTAATTTTGTTGTCTTGTTTGTGTGTTGTCAGTACGAGACATTTGGCGGCAGTCGCGTTTAGTGTCCTCAACTCCAGTCGCAGGGGCTATCCCGGTGATGCTGGTGCTCACATAGCTATGAGTAAGTGAATTCATTATACCAGCGTCTAGGCTACATCAACTGTGGAACTTACTGACTGACTCACTGACTCACTGACTGATTGACTGACTCACTGACTGATTGACTGACTCACTGACTGATTGACTGACTGATTCACTGACTGACTCACTGACTGACTGATTGGCTGACTCACTGACTGACTCACTGACTGACTGACTCACTGACTGACTGATTGACTGACTGATTGACTGATTGACTGACTGACTCACTGATTGACTGACTCACTGACTGACTGATTGACTGACTGATTGACTGACTGACTGACTGACTCACTGACTGACTGACTCACTGACTGACTGACTCACTGACTGACTGACTCACTGACTGACTGACTCACTGATTGACTGACTGACTCACTGACTGACTCACTGACTGACTCACTGACTGACTCACTGACTGACTCACTGACTGACTGATTGACTGACTCACTGACTGACTGATTGACTGACTGACTGATTGACTGATTCACTGACTGACTCACTGACTGACTGACTCACTGACTCACTGACTGACTCACTGACTGACTCACTGACTGACTCACTGACTGACTGACTCACTGACTGACTCACTGACTGACTCACTGACTGACTCACTGACTGACTCACTGACTGACTCACTGACTGACTCACTGACTGACTGACTGGTCTTGTATGCTTACAGATAGGCTGGTAGGCTCTATGATAGACAGGCTGGCCAACAATCAATGAATGGACTTGTAGATACGGAGGCCAATTATTCAGGAGACAGACTGACTGACTGACTGGCAGACAGGCTGACAGACAGACAGACTGACTGACTGACAGACTAATAATGTGTTTGTGTGTGTATGTGTGCATGTATTTATGTGTGTGTGTGTATTATATGTATATGTGTGTATAGGAACAATTCGGAGGTTCTTAGAACACTTTGGAGAAGGCATTGATTTAGTAGTGTTTGTAACAGATGGCCAAGAGGTGAGTGAGTATGCAACATACATGGAGTTAAAATGTTCCAATGTGGCATCACATGTAAGGTGTCCCTTCTTAGTATAGATAACCAAGTTAGTGATTCTCTCTTTCTATTAATCTCTGTTCCCCCCCCCCCCCTCCCCCCCCCCCTCTCTCTCTTCTTCTTCTTCTCCTCTTCCTCC
>WLWI01003121.1_pt1 | contig 14230 bp, 9 predicted proteins | sample 6701501 | NCBI WGS metagenome assembly WLWI01 (sample SAMN12718690, study PRJNA515312) | sponge metagenome | isolation source: marine sponge | host: Mycale hentscheli | place: New Zealand: South Island, Marlborough, Capsize Point | collected 2014-11-01
TAAACCAGACCTTCTGACATTTTTTTCTCCAAATTGAATGGCCATAATGGCTGGGCTGATAATAGTTGCTCTTTGTTGAATCGTCTATAGTTAGTAAAATAAATTAAATAATGGGCTACACAGTTAAGAATAACTATGTCATTACTACTATAGACAAATTCAACTCTCATGCTGCTGGATACCAAGGGAATATCATTAGGCATGAGATCACATACATTTATCTTCCAGTACAATTACATTCATTAGCACAGAAATATTTTTTAACTGCATGTTTGCTGTATGTATATTGGACACTACAACAATATCAATAGAGCTGAATTTGTCTATAGTAGTAAAATAAATTAAATAGTGGGCTACAGTTAAGAATAACTATGTGATTATTATTTTCGTCTACTATAGACAAATTCAGCTCTATTGATATTGTTGTAGTGTCTAATATACATTGATTAGGATAAAGTACATCCTATTCATGACAGACTGTGCCTTTTACACACCTAATAGGCCAAACATGCAGTTGATTAGTTTTTTCTGACTATGATGCTACTCTATCTACTACCTCTTCGAATTGTATCACAACATGCAATAAGTATGCATTATTCTTTGTATTCTTTCTAGTCTAAGGACAAGGAACAGTTAGAATTCCCACAATAGGGGTGTGTTCTTTACCTCTTTCTAGCCACAAGGGCTGAATTTCATTAAATTTCCTGTCAGGTTGACAAAGGTTATTGTGTTACTCAGTTCCAGCCTCCAAGGGTCAGAAAAATGATGTTATTCCTGTCAACCTCAAAGAGATTAACGTGCATTTGTGGTTACTATTTCCTAACAATATTCATTGACTCAGGAAACCACTTCAGAATTAAATAAAGTTAAGGTCAGCTGCACTTAATAGTATGTCATCAATGTGGGGAAGAGGAGCAATGCTACTTTAAATTATCCTCATGAACGTTGTCCAGAATTCATGAGCTAACAGTGTTCAGACAGGTCAATTATTAATGAGATAACAATGTTCAGGACAGGTCCAGTATGTTTTCAGACAAGTCCAGTATTAATGAACTTAACAGTGTTCAGGACAGGTCCAGTATAAGCTGTTGGAGTTCAGGAAAAAACCATGAAAGAATAGCATTATCCTGACTGCTTGAAGCCAGATAAAACTTTAAAATAATATTACATGATTCTCTACTAAATTCTCCACAGGGCAAAAACTTGAATTATCTGTAGTCACCTACTTAGGAATTTTATGTTTCTCCACTTTCCTGGTAGAGAATAGGAAAGAATCTCACGGACTGGCTCAAAGCTCACCAGTCTGACACCATAACCATTGATGGAGACATTACCATTCCTCTCACTGATATCTTCATAAAGTATACTACCAAAATGCAAACAGTAAGATTTTGGTTCATAATTATGGTGTATTTTATGATTCATTGTTTCAAATTTTATTTTAGAGTTTAAGATCAGCTTTGAAGTGGCAAAAGATTTAACGAAAAAAACTAATGGTGGAAAAGTTCAATTTTTGACTCCAACCAGATAACCAAAATTGTTACAAGCTCAGAAGACTTCATATCAGCTCTTGGAGATTTCCTCAAGTATGCCAAGGAGAAGGAAAAGGATTTTCCAAATTTAAAGAGCATACCACTTACCCAGGAAAATATGGATAAACTCAACTCAGACTTGAAGACTATCAAAGATTTACATTACTAATTTTTATTAAAAAAAATAACTGTTTGCATAACATTTGTGTATAAATAAAAATAATAGAGTGTGTGTTCTTATGATTTAGAATTGTCCTATTCCACTACTTCAACCTCAAACAACTAAACTACTAGACTGTACTTGGGGAGAGAAACCAATAGAATATTTTGGTATATTCAAATGCAACAATTAGCTACTATTTTATTTCTCCAAAATCATGCAACTGATAAAGTTGTAACAAATTAATGGGACTCCTCTTAAATATATCTTGATTACAATTAAACACTTGTAAACTAATGGTAAACTATATCATGCTGTTTAAGTAGAGTAACCACGTTTTTACGACCTAGGGCAGTAAGGCACATAATTATACTATTATAGTTTGAACAATTCTTCAAACAGGAAGTACAGCAATAAAAGCTTTAAATACATTTATAACCTTTGGTATATAAGCTGCAGTAGGACTTCAGTTATTCAAGTACGTTGGGACCAAGAGGCGTTCAGATAACTGACGTCGTGCCATAAGTATTTTTTTTCGAAAGGTACGGTACCAAAAAATTATTATCGGGAATATGGGCATTGTATTGGGAACGGAGGCCGCTATAGGTATCACTGAAGCTGCAGAAGCTGGTACTGCTGCAGCAGAAGCTGGTGAAGCAGCCTCAAGAGCTGCTGAAGCTGGTGAAGCCATTTCTTGGGCTGAAGAAGGCGCTGAAGCTGGCACAGAAGCTGGAGAAGATGCTCGAGAAGCATCAGAATATGCTTTAAGCAGTCTCGCTAAGGCTGGTGAAAAAATAGCCAAGATGGTCAAAGAATATATTATAGAAATTGATACAGTATTTAAAATGGCCAAGGCCATATTGGAGATGTCGAAGGACCCTAAAGCGCACGAACGTGCTTTAAAACTTACTGCACTTATTACAGTGCTCAATGAAACAGGCTCTATTTTAGACAAACTGAACGATTGGTTAACTAAAAACACTTCTAAAGAAGTTGATGTCAAAGAGTATGTGTTTTCTCTCCAAGGTGTATTGTCTAAATTCATACCCCAAATAGGTTCAGTAAGTATTATATATGATAAGTTCACATCCTGTGTATAAATATAATATATTGTTATGTATATCACAGTCTGCCGCCGTTCTTAAGAAACTAGCCAGTCAGGTATCTAAAAAGAATGTGAAGAAAGATCCAATCACAGATGGTGAACTGGGAATCCTGGAGAAAGGTTTGGACACTGTTTTGGAGAGTTTTAAAAAACTAGCAGACTTCAAGCAAGAACACATGAAAACTATTAAAATTCTTAATGAAATGCCAATTGATGAAAATGAGGTGTCTCACTTACTAGCAGAGATGCCCGAAAAATAATGGAACTTAGCTGATTGACTTCGTTTTATTTTGTGCAGATTCATAATTGCTGTTGCTGTGTAATGTATAATTAGAACTTGTAGGCTGGACAGGGTGTGGTGGAACGGTCGTTAATCGCTCAAGTATTGCTTTGACGACTTTCTCCAATGTTGCTACCAAGTTATTGAGACTGTGTATCGAGTTTGTCCGCACGTTTCTGGGAGACATGTAACTTTATAATATTTCAAGCACACCAGAGGGGTGACACCAGAGGGGTGAATCTGTGCCTACTAGAAAAGGCAAGATAACAACAGTCAGCTTTTAATCAGACATGCATTTTGTAGTAGAAGACAGGGGGCTATTAAAAGTAGTCTAAGACAGTTCTCAGATATCAGACCACCGATCATATATTGTTTGCTAGCTAACAAGTAGCTAGCTATAAGCTGCTATTGTCATTGAAATAGATTGGTGGTCTGATATCTGAGAACTGTCTTAGACTACTTTTAATAGACCCCTGTCTTCACTACAAAGGCCTGTTGATTATAAGCTGACTGTCGTTATCTTGCCTTTTCTAGTAGATATACACCAGACTTGAATGAGTGCTCGGAGTCACCTCTCTGGTGAGCTTGAAATATTAGAAAGTTCCATGTCTCCCAGGAACCTTCTATTTATGCTAAATTTGCAACATGTAAAAGTTTCTGTAAGCAAACAAGTAACAATTTCTCAGCAATAGCTCTTGACCGTTATGAGCAGAATTATGCCCCAAGATACCAAGAGAGGAACTGTAGCTTAAAAGTAACTAAAGTATATTATATGATACGTGGAATAGTGGCTGACCAAGAATTGAAACAGGGTTTGAAAATTGTGTACCTGATATCAGTGCCAATCGCCATCTTGAGCAGTATGTATTTGTACAGACTACATTCATTGTAGAAGTAGCATCACACCCTGTTGGTTGGTATAGAATGGAAACCTATTACAAAATAACAACAAAAAATAAACAGTGAATATCTCTGTTATAGAGAAACAACAGTGAGCAGAACTGAAGCTTTAGGAACTAAACATTCGTGAATAAAAGTCTATTGTACATACCACAGAAACACTATCCAAACACTGATTAGATCTAATCAGTCAAAGAATGGAATAAAAATCAAAGCACTGAAAATGATTGAAACTTGGTCATGACCATAATGTTGCTTGTCACACAAAAGATGGTGATATTGGCATATAGCTATATGAGGATGGAATTAACCTTCTAACTCCAGGATGGGAACTTCATTCTGTGCCCTTCCACTTGGCTACATCAGTAAACTGAAAGATGTTTGTAATAAACAAATAATATAAACCTTGAACATAAGCTTCAACTAATCATTATTGTCCTTATCGGTGAATAACGAGGCTCTGTCAACAGCAATCTTTAAGTCAATGATAAGTCAATATTATCTATAAATGGTAGTACATAAATTCCAGAGCTGACTATGGAGTTAGTCTCCAGACATCTAATGCCTTGGCACCGTGGCAATTATAATCACTTCAGTTTCATTTTCAAGTTATGGTTTTTTTATACTGTAATGACTTAAATAATTTTAATTTGTGTTCTATCTATGTAGTTACATTGAAATTAATGTATAATTGTAAGTGTGAGGTGGACATATTGTAACAGAAAAGAGAAATACCATAATGGACACTATCTGCAAGCTAAAGAGCATATTTAGCTAACTCCAGCACAATTTTCCTACAATTGGAAGAAAGAATTTGTTTGCATCCTAATAGACATAATTATTTAGTGCTTTAGATACCTTACAATTCAGATGTTACTATTCAGTGCAATGGACCAGAAACCCTCAATTGTGGTCTGAATCATTTATTTGATAAAGAGTGGGACTTTCTAAACAGTATGATCCTGATTTGGAGAACATTAACTTATTTGCCATGGACTATTTTTGGAATTTGTAGCAAAGATAAATACTGCTGTAAGATTACTTTTATCATGTACTTTTTTCAAGATGTTCTGTTCAACCTAATTATAATTAATTGAAATAGCACATATAGTTTGATAATAATGTATTATACTTATTTCATCATTTTAGCTGGCTCTGGTTTGGATATGACTGACTTTATGAATGATGAATTTATGACAGCTCTTTACGACACCTTCTTTCGAGGATCTAGGTATCATTGTCAGCACCAAATGGAGTTCAACTTCCTCAAACATTCCAACTACTAGCACTAGATTCAAAACTTCTACAGACAAGGATTATTACCCTATAATCAACAGAAACATATCGAATGTTCTACAACTAAAATATTTAATGACATAAATTATGAATTTCATGAAAGAAAAATTTTTGGACTAATTATCAATGAAGTCAAGTCAGCTAGATGTAGTATTCAGTTAGAAGTATAGTCATTATTAATATCACTATAGCTAACTGCTCTAAACAGCTATGTGCTTTAAGTTTTTAGCTTAAAATTTATTAAAGGAAGCATTGCTGAGAATTATAGAGATTTTAATTCTGAGAAAGAGACTCCTATGAAGTCATGCACTAGAGGTAGGCAACATTAAATATTCTAAATGATTAAAATTTAAAAATTAAATAAGAATTTTACATCGCAATTACCATTTTTTTATTTGTTGTCTATTAAGTTAAGAATTTCATCTCAATATTTATAGTTTTTTCTTACCAGATCATTAATGTGCTAGTGTATAAGTCTATAGCAAAGTATTTTCTTGAACTGAATCCTATATATTTTGCGTCCTCAGGTAAGAGATGAAAATCCTTTGCTGCTGTATTATCAAGAGAAGATGGATTAGACAACTTGGATGAAAAGAAAAATCAACGCAAGCATATTTTTTCTATTTTTGCAGCATCTCTATTGGGTGGGTATTATTAGCTTCATCTCTGTCATGATTATCAGTTTAATATTGTATTGCAAGTATAATAATTGAAGAAATTCATCTGGAAATGTAGAATCATGACATACTTCATGTATTATGCTAAGAAAGGCTCCAAAAAGACCTAATAATGACTGACTAACAACTTCCAGGTATAGAATATAAATTGCAGTTCAAATTAATCAAACATCAGTATAAATACTGTTCAAAATCCACAGCATTATTTTTTAACGCTCATGGATACTTGTCATTGTGTATTTTGATTTAAGTTTTTAAGCTATGTTTTATATTGTATTCAAATAATGTTTTTATAGAATTCAACAGCAGTTACAATCGGCTCCAAATATTGAATGTATATACCAAATACTCCAAAAGTAAGCAAAGTCACAGATCAACCACAACAACAACCTGTAAACCTGGAACATCAATAACCACCATTAATAGATCCTCACCTCCAGTAATACACACTGGCTCATGTCTACTACAACTAGCAGCTAACAAATCATAACTATCTGACTCTACAGCCTCCATTAGTGCACCACCTACAATCGAATGGGTTAAAATTTGTTCTGTTAATGATAGCTCATCATATAGCCAGCTCTTCTCAGGAAGATTCTTACATACCATGAGGAAAGTATTGACTTCAACAGATTGTGTTAGCTGCTTGTTGTTGTAGATATGAGCCAGTGTGGATTACTGTAGTTGAGGATCTGTTATATGTATAAAGCCTATGTTGAATTATGTGAAGCTAATAGACACAAGGAACATATGTATAGTATTATAATAATATAGTACTTTATTATTATTGGACTTATCAGTGTACCTTATGTATTACTTGTATAATAAGTTTATAGATATGCATTGTTTTTGGCAAAATCTTCATAGGGCATAAGTGTCGTGTTTATGGATGAAATTTCTTTGGAATGCTTGTACCTAACTCCTAACAGGTATGGGATTGAATAGCAAGTGTATTAAAAGGAGATATTTGTATTTATTTTGACAGGTAATAAAATTATTTTAAAAAAAAAGAAAAATTGTTTTAATTAAATACAAACTAGAAATTAACCTCATCCACTACATTGTTTCTACCGCATCTCTGGAATTTGACACTGATCTGCAATATATTTGAACTAAAATAAACATTGGGATGGAAAGCCGATTATCACTGCCTAAAAAGTGTCCATTGTTAACTCTAATTACCAAGACAGTTTACATATTTTGTTATGGTTGTAAAAGGACTCTTTTGCATGTTCTCAGGATGAAGTACTTTGCTACAGTTATACTTTATGCATGTCTCACCTGCCAATAGTCCTGTATTCACAGGCTACAGGTCTATGCCAATAGTTGTGTAATCCAAGAATTTCTACTAATTCTCCCATCTTTTATGAGCTCTTAAAATGACCTTGTGCACAATTCTCACTGTACAAAGATATCTCTCATGTCCAGGCTGCATGGCACCCATATTGTACTGCCTGCATGACGCCAAAGATGGTCTTTTTCCTATTTTTTTCTTCACAATGTTGTTATCCCTCTTTAAAATGCAACATCAGATTATGTTGGAAATTATTAATCATTAGGAAAGTGGTTCATACATTGGTTTAGTCGAGATTAACTACTACAGAATGAGTGCTACTTCCTATTCTGGTCCAAAATTAAAATTGAGGTCCAAACTTATAGTCATTAACTGATTTTGTATAGACAAATTACCTGTGAAATAAGTACATTATTGTATTCCTATTGATTTACTCACCCACAAGATTGAAGCAGTAGCACATCTGGAGAAGATGTGCTACTGCTTCAATCTTGTGGGTGAGTAAACTGTGGAAACATATAATTTTACTGTGGAGAATTTGTTGTTCTGAGTTAACTGATTCCTAACTGGGAAGCTTAAGCTAGCAACAACGTACTCTTTTAAAATTTTCAGTCGTCAGGTATTATTATGAAAAAAAAAAGGCTATCAGTTTTGAAAATGAGACTATGGCAAATTTTATGAGCAGGCAAGCTAATTCATGAGTGAAAGAATCAAAAAAATTCAAGCAGTTCTGAGATGGAGTTTGAGAAATCAACCAGTTCAGAATGTATTCTACTCTACTGGACCATTTTGATCAAGTTGACAACCACCTTAGGGCCTGAATAGGGCATGTTTATAGTATTAGTTTCAAGCAAAATCTTTAATGTAATTATTAAAATTCTTAAAACAGCAATTCACTGGTTAAATTATTGGTAACATCTATGTTTGTGAGTTTTGAGCAAATGAAGGGTACATTACAAGTTTGGTTTTACCATAGACTTTATTGTAGCATTTGAAAAAAAGTTAACTTTTTATATTGCAAAATAATATCATAGTGTTGACGTTTTAATTCTGTATATTAAAATTTTTCAAAAATATACACTTTTAGCATAATTGTGTTCAAGAGTTACTAAATGTCTAAGTCATTACAAATACGACACTAGGCATAAAACCAATTGATATCTTAACAATAGCGTATTACAAAGCAGGCATCTGAGCTTGCAGTGAAGCTACTTGACTTGAAGTAATTGGCATTTCTTTGAGTACGATTATTTTTTCGGAATGCTCATTCTTGAAGTCTGCTAGTTGCTTAAAACTTTGCAGAACTGTAGTCAATCCCTTTTCAAGAGCAGACAATTCTCCATCAGTGACAGGGTCTTTCTTCACATTCTTCTGGGAGACTTGACTAGCCAGTTTCTTTAGTACAGCTGCAGACTGCAATTAACACATCAACCATCATAAATATAATAGAATTGGCAATATCGACTTACAGATCCAATATGAGGAATGAATTTAGAGAGTATTCCTTGCAGTGACACCACGTAATCCTTGACCTTGACTTCCTTGGAAGCATTATTAGTTATCCAATCACTTAAGTTTTGCAACAAAGTGCCAGTTGTATTGAGAACATTAATGAGCTTTGTAAGTTTAATTGCCCGCTCATGAGCTTTCGGGTCCTTCTTTAGCTGCTCCAACACATACTTTGCAGCTTTAAAAGCAGCATCAACTTTTACATAATCTATAACCATTTTAGCAAGTTTTTGTCCATATTCAGCAAGTTTACTCAATAATTTTTGTAAAGCTTCTCCACCAGCTTCTGCCCCGGCTTCTCCACCAGCCTCTCCACCAGCCTCAGCCCCTGCTTCAGCTCCAGCTTCAGTTCCTGCTTCAGCTCCAGCTTCAGCTCCACTAGCGATAGCCTCGCCTGCTTCAGCAGCTCCAGCAATGGCTTCCCCAGTTTCAGCCACTGTAGCTACAGCTTCTACAGCTTCAACAATACCAACAATAGCTTCTATTGCGAGAACAATGCCCATACTTATTGGTTGTAAAAAAGATTTTTTTATTTTTTTTAGTTTTGTCTTTGGATGAAATGATTCATAATCGTAGCTTAAATACAAGTTAAAACTATGAATATATACATTTTGGTTTATTGAGAGGATTGAATACTTCCTTCAGATTTACTGAAAGCTTTTGTTACTCTGCCTATTATTTGTAAACATCTCAATTTTAAACATGGTATAAGTAAATGTAAGCATACAATTAGTATTGGAGTTCTTTTTGCTAATTTTTGTAAATTACTGCAACGGTTTTTAATTCAGAAATATTAAGCTATTAGTAAGCAATATCTTATAAACTGTGTATTACAAATCAGGCATTTGCTTCTTTCTGGACTCCTATAAGTGATAAAGTTTCAATCTAGTTTTTGTGAAGGTCAGAACTAGATAAGTCTGGTTTTTAGTTACACTTTTTTCTAAAAATACATTGCTACTATTAAAGTATATTTTTAATATGAGAATCCGCATTTTTATTTTAATAAATGTAAGCGACTAAAATCGAGTAAACATAATAGCATAGCTTGTAAGGAAAGTAGTTGTATACTAGGTCTGACTTAAATTTATATTATTTTGTAAATCAATATTTTTTTGTAAACCTATTAATTTTATTTTTTAGAAGTTAAAAATTAACATAAAGTCAGAATTACAAAAGAAATTCTTAAGCAATGTTCACTGGAAAAGGATCTGTTGAGATTTCCTGTAATTTCAGTACAGGGCAACTATCCTATACACAATCTTACACTTTACATACTCCAATCTTGCACAACCTAAGGAATGTGCAGAAAGTGCACAGAAAAACTGGCCATGCTCTGACTTCAGGATAGGAATACTAAGAAATGTATAGGCCACTTGAGCTGGTTCTTAGTTATTCTGTAGCAGGAAATTCAGCTTCTTGTCTAGTAGCAGCTAATGTTATTGTATTAGTATAAAGATAATGGTTAAAAATATCAAAAATGTAATTTATATTCAATGTATGCACGTATAATTATCAATCAATTATAGCTTTAAGCAGTCGGTTCTGGTTTTGATTCCCGGTGGTGAGCAAATATTATTAATTCTGTATTGTTTAAAAAACCTGTGAAAGAGAGAGAATACATCTAAATTTGTTTGTGATTGATGCTCATTCCTTCTTTCAATACATCTAAGTATATGATTACATATTTAATTTTACAGTCCGTAATTACTTATGTGTGTAAGACTTCTACTACTTAAATAGTTCTCATTATTGTAAGGTAGTGTCATTACCTTCTTATTATTATTTATTGTTTTTTTAAACATTTTTTATGATGATATCTGCATTCTTGATCAACTTAATTGGTCATTATAGTTTTTGTCATTGATATAATATTATTTAAACTAATTATCAACTAGGTCATATAAGAATTATTTTATACTGAAACTACGACAGAGAGTTCAATACATTTACTGCAGTAAATGTGATTCACTTGAGTCGAAGTCAGTGAAATGATTACAACTTCAAACATTTCATCTACTTAAAAATAGTGGTTAAGACATCTGTTGCTTCTATGGGAAGTACTACCTACAATTGCTGAAGAGTGCAAACATAGGTTAAGAGTCTATTTAAAAGCACAATGCATACTTCCCTGTTTTGGATGGGAAAACATTATTTTGTGTGGTGAGAATATATTGTTTTAAATACACTCAGCAAGCTTTCCTATTGATATTAAATATTGACTTCATGGTTTTAGTTTGGAAGTTTGAACAATGTATTATAATGGGAATCTTTATTTACCAACAAGACCAAGATAGATGTATACTTTCTGGAAGCATTGAAACTTAACATCGCTTTCATGTAATTCATTACAAAGCTTCCCTAAATACCACTTTGTTGTGACAATGCCTTTTTTAAGTTTAATCTCTATTGTTTGTGAAAGCTTCTGTCTCTATTATTACCGAGGTTAAAGTTGGAACAATATCTGCATTGTTCTTAAAGATTAAAGTTATAATGTGTAATAAATACAAATATTGAAAAACTTCCAGATAAAGTCTTTGGGTGTGTTGTGTTCTTGAAGATACTATTGTGGTCACTTACCTACCATGCTAGCATTATTCTATTGGATAATAATATAACACACAAACACTCAAATACATATTATTATTATATTAAAAAATATATATACATAATGCTCATAACATATGAGATGGTGAGATGTGGTGAGATATTAAGTAATGCAGTGAAGATATCTTGTATAGATAAAACACTTGCTACACTTATTAAAGGTGATATACCACCAAGGAATTTCACTCTTAGGCTAAATTATTCATTTCCTTATTGGCTCCACTCTTCACACATGTAATAGTATATAAAATTGGAATAAAGGGAGCCTAACCTTTTCAATCACATGTAATAGTATCATGCCGCCACGAGAACATATTCTGTTGCCATTAAAAGACCATTTTTGTATATTAGTCCTGACTAATGTCATTGAATCATAATCCATGCTTATCTCATTGAATCATAATTATACCATATACAGTATTGCACTTTATTGCAACAAGGGTATTCAAGCTGTAATTAAAAACAATGCACTCAAAACTACAAGGTAAATATTTGATCCTTTCTTTTTTAATTCCTTTACAATTTTTGTTACCTACCTAATAAGTACAATGAACAGTTATGATAAAGTATCTGCATATGATCAAAATAGCAGTAATGTAATAATACAATTTTAATTCCTCAAAACATGGTAATATCTGGATAAATTATTGGCTTTTGTATAAAAATTTATATTAATAAGTTATACTTGGCAATAACGATGTTAAAGTTAGTCCTTGTTATAGTTTGCTATTTGTTCACTTTGGAACTAGGCAATAATGGTCACTACAATCCTCTACTCTGAGCTAGCTACAAGTGATCCATTATTATGAGCCAGGTTTAAAATGTGGCAAAAAAAAAACATTTATGTAAAATACGTAATAATCGGCAGTTATACGGGCTAGCTATTAGGTGAATACATCATGACTTAGCACATGGTTTGGGCTCTAAAATACACAATTTAATTAAGTCTCCTCTCTAGAAAAGTAGTTTTTGATTACAATTTTGTACATGAACAATGAAGCACCAAAGGTGCGAACCCTCAGCGCTATTAAACACTACCTATAGCTATTGCAAAATAATCTCCTTCCAAAAGAATAAGCAATCTATTAGCTATTTTAATGAGGCATCAAAATAGTTCGACCAATGAAAATGGTACACGAAATGCTGTCTTCATAAGAGAAGAAGTTAAACTAACCAGAAACACTCACCAATATGCATTTTCAACGCCAAACTTCACCTCTTGCTCACGTGATTATGACGTGACGCTAGGGGGCGTGGCCGATAAAAGCTGGTACTTACCGCGGAGCTGAAAGCTTCGCGTTTTCTCAACGGTAAGCCCGAAATTAAAAAAAGTAGCACAATAAAATCTTCGTCCTGAGTAAGTTCATACCTAAATCAACAGTTAATTGTCAGTATTCTCCAAAATCAGAGCGTGACAGACAGACAGACAGACAAACAGACAAACAGACACGACGACTACTATAGCCCTCTCGCGCGTTCGCTGAGGGTTAATTATAGCATTAGTGCAGCTTTTTTCACCACTTTCAAATAAATGATTATTTTAAATGTTTTTAACTTGCACTTCTTGTATACTAGTTCGAAGTAGGTATGTATAATTAATATAGTTAAACACTTTTTCAATGCGGTTATTTTATGAAAAACAATATAATTGTTAAAATTTCCTTACTGAATAGCTATCATGTAAAATATTGAACTTGATTTTAACTATAAACTTAAATACTAGTAGTCTCATTTGTTGATAGCCATAAGTGTACATGAGTATATAGTGATATGATAATATTATATAGAATATTATTTTGATAAAATTAAATTTTACTCATTTCATTTTAGAATTTACAAATAACAGCTGCAACTCTGTCATAATAGAGCAGATAATATTAGAATTGCTAAATACTTAATTTGAGTCAAAATACAATATTGAGCACATTCCTGCTAAAATAATTTCAAATATACACCTTTTGATTCCTAGCCAGAAGATTAGTAGTATATCGAATTAACAAAGCCAATTGACAATGGCATCAATTTTACTTGTCTTAATTTACTATAATAACAGTATATATAATATCTGCTTATCAATTTAATTATAATTACTCTCATTTAATAATTCATGAATAGAATGAAATGCAATTAGTTGCTTTATACTATTAATATTGTGTAAACATGTTTTCCAGAATAGTATTATTAGTAGCAAATTTTCTCGTTTTTTACAGCCAATAATAATATTGTTAATTAAAACTTAACCCTTACGTTTCAACTTCTTGCCCAAGTCCTCTTCAGGGGTCTGCTATTATTATTATTATTTCAGCCGAGAATGACTGAATCATTGATAGTATTAAAGAATGTAAAGTATTTTAATTTGACTAATTAATTATGTTTTATTATAAAGCTATAAATAAAGTCAATAACTTTAATTGTTCAAATAATAGAATGACAAAATGATATGTGTTATGGAAGGCTACTGGGCTATAACAATTTTTCGCTGCTTCTACAAAGCTCTGGAGATGACTGGATCCGTAAATGAAGCTGCTGTGAAGAAGGTAACTTTTTTTAAATTCGACGGAGAACCGATGTTGTTGTTTTTTGCCCAGGAAGAAGTAAACGCAACTGCTATGAGGTACTGTCGAAGCAGTCCTGGCTGAAAGCTATTTTAGATGCTTCTCCAATGCATTGGGAACCTGTGCATGTAATCTGAAAGTTCTAGCTATAAAGTAGCTTCTTCTTTTTTAAATTCGGAGAAGCCGAGCGGTCGTCTCCCGCTTCTAAGCGGGAACCGGAACGAAAGGGTTTTAATAGCTTCCTATAGGAAGTGATGTTCTGAGTATAAATTATTGACTGAAAGCCCATTTAAGCAAAGTTTTTGAAATAAACTAATA
>WLWI01003122.1_pt1 | contig 14229 bp, 10 predicted proteins | sample 6701501 | NCBI WGS metagenome assembly WLWI01 (sample SAMN12718690, study PRJNA515312) | sponge metagenome | isolation source: marine sponge | host: Mycale hentscheli | place: New Zealand: South Island, Marlborough, Capsize Point | collected 2014-11-01
CTTTATCCGGCCTATTCTATTAAACTAAAACTCAAAAATAGCAATACCCCAAGGGTTGTTAGTATGCACAGTTCATATACCTAAAGGCAAAAAATAGTGCACACTTACCAAGTTAGTACACCTAGTATAGCAACGGGTTCTAAGTCATTTTAAACCCTAAGGAAGGTAGTTCTTCATACCTTGAGGTCTGAGTTACCTAAAATATAGCCATTCAAGATATTACTTTGAATTAGCTACACCCATATGGATAAATAGGTGTGGTTTCAACAAAAGTGGGTGTGGTCAAACCAGTGTGGGGCCCCTCTTTTTTCCTAAACTCTTCCCCCCTCCCCCCCCCCCCCCCCCTCCCCCCTCATCCATCGTAATTAGTATATTTGCCACCTTGCATCCCAATAATTATACCTATATTAAAAGCTTTGTGATCAATTTGTTCACACACTCTGTAATTTTTCCGGGAACTGGGGAGGGGGGAGAGGAGCAGGCCAGGACATGGCCCGGTCAATACAGATTTGCACACACCATGACTTTTGGGTATTGACTTTGTCCAATGACACTGTGAGATATAAAACGTGAGTCTTCTTCTATTCAAAGCACGAGCTTTCATAATATTTTTTGCCAGTAATGCCATCAAAGCTGCAAGTCATCAGAAAAACTTTTGGAGAACATCCAAACATCCGAAAAAGTTTTGCAATCAAGTTTGTTCTGTTAATGCCAGTTATGAATGCTGAAGCAGAAAGAAGTGCTTTAAAGGATTAAAACATGCGTCCATAGAGCTATGAACCAGCTATATGAAGGTTTTATATATACATAATTTCCTAACAGACTTAGTTACCCAGATAAAGGTCCAAATGAGGTACCACCAATGATCATGGATGCAAAATAAATATATAAGCTATAGCTAATTTTTAGTACTACACGGCCTGGCCAAATTCAAATTGCTTTCCCCACCCCTGTGTCTAATAGGCAAATGATCTGGGGGGTTTGCCCAGCACTAGTGGTCAGGCAGGGTTTGAGCAAGAGATGAAGCTTGCAATCAGTGGAATTGCTAATCCTATAGCTATACTTCGATTATCCCAGATGCCATTCCCACTATGTACAGGCTCTGATTTCTATATTGCTATGACTGTTAGTATTGAATTTGTGAGTGAGCAGAACCAGTTTAAAACCTTGATCCTTCTATCTTGTTAAATTCAAATTGCCTGAGTTTTACTGAACTCATTTTTATTGAATTTAGGTCATTCATATTGTTGATAATTCTGAACACGCTATAATATAAACCTTATGTGAATTAACCTTGTCCCAATGATGGGGATAATTCTAGCACAAGCAAACAAATAGTGTGTATACCTGAATTACATAAAGATGGCTGAAGAGTGTGAGAAAAAATATTCTTTTATTGAGGGTGTGATGATGTGTTTCATTATACTTACCCGTACCTTAATGAATGATACTTTTCTTTATATCTAGTGTCTAGTGACTAGCTAGCTGATGTGCATAGCTGCTATGTGCGAACCCTAAAACTGAAATATTCATACTGCCGCCGTCACCATAATATTATTTTACAAGTTAAAATACAACAATAATCATAGCTTAGCTAGTAATATTCAACATGTTCATGTTCATTTGTGTCAAAGTAATCTTGGTCTTTATATCTTCAGCATTACTTGGACACAACCAATTTTTGCATTGTATGAAGAAATCGCCGTCCAAAGATGTGACTGTAGGAAGAATTGTTCATTTTTGAAATTATATCTCACACCCTGCCTTGTTCCTGCAACATTTTCTAGATTGGGACTAGATTGTGGCAATTTCAAGCTGCACAACTTGAGATTCTATGTACAAATTCTCATGAGGTGGAATAGTAAATTAGTTTGTTTTGATGAAGTAGTCTGGCACATACATGTAGTTGAATACTCGCACTGAATGTAGTCATTATTCATGAATTCTAAAGACATGTATCAGATAGAATATTTACTACATTATTATATTAGTTAGGGGTATTTTGGATGTGATCTCAGGGAAATTGCTAAAAAAAATTAATAATTTATTTTTTAAATAATTTATTTGCTCTATCTACGTACCCAGAAACAGTTAGTCGACTGTTTACTTGGTCGTGTTTGAGCTGGTTTTGGCATGATACATGAATAATGTGCAACACTTGATCCAGATTCTATATCATTAGTTGTTGTTGTTTCTATTTATGTTTCTATAATAACATATAATATATAATCACAGTCACAAACATAGTTAGGCGTGTGTAATGTAAAGTAGCTACAGCAGCCTTAGATTCTGGCACTTTGCCAGTTAGTAAGTCAATCTTTCTACAATATTACTACATTTTTAGAGATTTACTAAAGTATATAGTATGATTTTCCCCGTACATTTTTGAACGGGTAATTTACATGCAATACTGTTTATTTAGTACATAGCTAATAAAATAGTCATATGAGAGGACACAAAAAATATATAAATCTCTGGTTTAATGTTTGTTGTTGTTTGTACTCTAAATGTATGAGAAAAATTGTTGTTCAATTCAAATAGCACTGGGAAAGTGAAATAGCACAATAACTAAGTAAAATACCACGGTAGCTAGATGGCTCTTTGCATAAATGAGTATTATTATACCTTCAAGGTCCTAACTCTAAACTAAATAATAACATTAAATAGTTATTCTGCTAGCAGTAATGTCTTATCCATCATACTTTGCTCCATTGGTAATTTTTGCTCAATTTTGTTCCTTCATGGAATTTGTTATGCTTGGGTAAAGGGTGTTCTGGCTTGTGAGACTAGGAATTTGTCTGGAGTAACTTAAACAGTAGGGATCTTGACAAGTAAAGAACTGCCAATATAGTTTCATAGAATATAGAGCTCTCATTTGGGAGAGAAGTAGAATGAACTTTGGTGGTAGAGTTTGAAGTCCATTGGCTATTAAACTGATGAACCAGGTAAGAAACTCGAATACAGAGCAGTCATGATATCAGTAGTGATGAAGTCGTCACGTCTAAAGAAATGACTGCTGTAATGGTAAAATAAGTTAGTTAACAAGAAGTACAAAGAACTATTTGTAATAAATTATTGCAAAATATTTATGTAATATGCTTTATTTTGAATTATTAGCTACTGAGATTTAAGAAGAAAATGTCCAAGAGTCACATCGTATGAGTGTTAAAGAAGTGGTAGCTTGATGTATAGTGCATCAGTTAAGTTTCATCTACTTTTGTTTAAGAAAAAAGTTTAGTTTTAATTATAGTTAGTTTGTTTTTTTTTGTTTGTTTTTTCCTTAAAAATATATCATATAGTATTAACATAGTAAACAATGAGTTTATATAACATAATGAAATAATAATAATAATAATAATAATAATAATATGAGAATGATAACATTAATAATAATAACAATAATAATAATAATAATAATAATAATAATAATAATAATAATAATAATAATAACTGTAACAATAATGATTAACAAATTTAAATTATATAAAGTCAATGAGTCAGTGGGTGGGTTGGCACACACAACCAAAACGGCTGCGGTGTTCCCTCTGATGCCACTGACAGTTATGTTGGTTTGCCATACTTTGATCCAATTTAGTTATAGCAATAGTTTTTTTAACTAGAAATTCTCCAATTGTAGCTTAAGTTATAGTTATAGTTCTTGACTGAAAGTTTTCCAATTATTAGTAATAGTAAGTCTTTTCGTATGTAGCTAGCTAGTATGTTGATTTTATCCAAATCATAGCTTATAGTAGCTATTTTTACTAAAATGACTTGGAATTGGAAACAATAATAGCTAAACTTATTCAAGTTAGCAAGAAGGGAGTTAGTTTTAGTATAAAGAGATTACCATATTAGCTATTTTAGTTATGGTTGTTAATTTCATCCCAGGCATAGCTAACTGTGTTCGCATTTCCTATTTGATATAATTATTAAAAATTTTTAACGAACCTCTTGAAGTACCCCTTGTTTTATACTATTAATACATGCATGTATTGCCACATTTTACATTAAGTGGTGGGTCATATTCTTCTGACCAAAGCAAGTTTGCTTCTGACAGCCCTGTGATTAAGTGTCCCCAACTATGCTATAATTAACAAGTGCTATGCTATAGTAAGTATGACTGAAAGGTTATAACCCATCACATTGTACTCAGTGTCACTACTACCCTTTACACAATGTAATAAACCAATCGAATGGTTGTGCCAAATTCTTTTATTTTTATTAACTAGCTAGTGCTGCTATAAGTACAGTCACAACCTACAGCAGTTTATTACATTCACTAGAGGCATAGAGTAGCTGGTAGAAGCAATATAGTAAACATCCTTCTGAAATCCAAACTTTAATGACAAGCAATCTCAAATTTACTAATCTGTTTAGTAAATAATTATTGTACCGGTGGAGTCATTGAACGTGTAGATAATAAATTACATTCTTTTTTGTAACGAGGATTTTGATTGGGTGCAAGAAGCATTAAAACCCCGCCTACTTCCTCTACCACGTGGTTTTATTATTCGTCCGCTACGCGACTAAATCTCGCAGTTGTGGTGAAAGAACGTATGTGTCAAACTACCGTAGAGCTGTATAATTCTTGTTATTTTACAACTTATTCAGAACTATATGGATGTAATCCGTTTACGAGACACAGCCAACATTCTCCGGACCCCTGCCAACTGCGTGCCCTATTTATCCGCTTCCGAAGACAAGGAGCTGGACCGATGTTGTTATTATTGTGACAATAATAGCGCGGAATGTTACAGCGACGAGGAGGAATTGTGTCAGTTGGCGAATTCTAAGTCCTTAGACTCCTTAAACACCTTACTAGATAAACTGCCAGATATAGTAATCCCGGAGCCCGTCTACAACCCTTTACCGCTGCAGTGCCTAGCAGCAAACTGTCTGCCCGAGTCCGTCCGTTCCGAGATAGATTCGGTACTGCGAGAGTTCTGCATCGTTTTGAAAAGCCCCAGTCACATTTTGCGCAGGCACTGCGCGTTCGAGAAGCTAAGGTGTTCGTCCCAAGTCGAATCCATGAGCGGAATGGGGGAGCAGTCAGCGAAGAAAGTGGAAGAGGGAAAGTGCAGTGAAGAAGATAAGGTCAAGTCAGCTAGTAGAGGAGAATCAGATGCCATGGATGAAAAGAAAGAAGCTCAGAATGGTGAACACAAAAACAAGGTATATACAGGCTATAGTACACTTTATGGGCTAGGCATGGAGTAAAATGGAAAATTTGCATATGCAATGCATTTTGACTAAGTGGTCAGTGACCTTGGTTCATTGTTATTCTGTTAGGCTTTATTTGAGTTCTGCACACATTGTGTTTAGGCTGGAGAGGAAACAGACTTGCAGGTGTCTCTGCAGAGACTAGTAGTAGAGAAGGAAGTTATCAACGTGGACAATATTAATGGTGAGCAGCTACTGTCTGGATATAGTAAATATGTTTGTTCATTTCTTGGAAAAAGATATTTCTTATATGGCCTTTTTGAGTCATCGTCATCTCTAGGTGTTAAACACATAGTTAGCAGGTACATACCTAGCTTTTGTTGAGTCAGCTCAGAATACCCAGGGCTGGTTGTACCACTTGGAGAGTAAGCATATCTATAAATGGAAATATAAAAGTACATACTTATTGTAAATACTCATAAATGTGTTAAAAGATCAATGTTTTATTCAATGCCTTAGAGGTCAATTGCAATTTATACTATCTTAATTACTGCAGTATATTTAAATTATGGCTTTAGTGTGTGCCTCATTGGTTTCCAGTGCTTACAAGTTGAGGTGTCTGTAAGAGATATCACACGTGTGTATTTGCCATAGTAAGAACCAACCACTTGGCAAGTTGACCAGCTAAATTAACCACAAACAGCTTATGGTCGCATTGAGGGTTGTTATCTACTGAGGGGTGTATTGTGGTCACTTTAATATGCGTGTTACCTGTGTTTTTGGTCATACCATATTTTTTCACATAATATGATGTTATTTGTTTTGTCAATAGACTTAGGTGTGGGTTTTTGCGTGTCAGGAGGTGTGAAATGCTCGAGTTGCAAATCTCTGCACACTGTCATCACCACCGTGTCAGATCACTGCACGAACCCTGTAGTCAAGGAAGGTAAGGGAACTATTTTCTTCTGGGTGGACTTCGTTTGACATGAGCAAGGAATTCATCGTATATTAGTGTTAAAGTGCAATGTAATTAAGACATTTCTCGTGAGTACTATACTTGTGTTGGTATGTTGTCACCTTCAGTTTGGTAGTTAGCAGGGGCACACTCGAGGGCGGTAGTGACATCACAGCCATGAGAAGTGTGACGGTGTGCATGATGTGCATGTACAAATATGTTTGTTATGTTTGTGTGTGTGTGTGATTGTACGTAGGTTTGTGTGTGTGATTGTAGCTACGTAGGTTTGTGTGTATATTCATGGATTAGTTTACACGTATGCATGATTTAGTATCTGTAACAGTTGGTAAGATATGGGTGGGGGGAGAGAGGGGGAGGTGGGTGTGGCTATAGATGGGACGAGTGGTTGTGGATGTACTTCCTACATTATCTGGTATGGGGTCATTGTTTGAGTTGGCTTCTGCATTTGTTCAGTTGCATTGAGAAATGTTGGTAATGATGTGGAGTGCATTTGGAGCAGTGCGGATGGTATTCGTTTATATTCTAATTCTTGGATGAATTGCCTTGGTATTGAATGGTTGCCATGACATCCACAAAAGGGTGGAGGATATTTCCTTGCAACCTAAAAAATGAAAAATCAAAGCATATTATAGTTTAACACAGTTTTGCTTTTTTCCTATGCAGTCTCAATAGCACTCGCAGAATGGAATAACAACAACTCACTCACACTAAGAGATTCATAATGCTGAGGATGCATTTACTAATTGTTGCATTGAGTTTGCCGTATTCCCCAATTCAGTTTTAATCAATTTCTAAGAACTCCAAAACTGCTGAGACATTCTGATACCCCAAAAGATAGTTGGGATTCGGAACTATTAGAGACTGGATTTACATTGTATATTGTATATTGGGGGTGTGACAGTTCCTCTGTCATTTCCAATAACTATATTAAGAGTCTGCTGTTCAAGCTGAATGTGTACTAAATTTAATTAACTCTCCTCCTCTGCCCCAGGTTTATCAGTGAGGGAGTGGAATGGAAGAGTCCTTGAAGGATGTTCCAATGAAGAAGTGCGTGTGTTCTTGAGGAGTTCGGAGCAGTCTCAACTCTCCAGTGTGGAGCTCCTGCTACAGAAGTGCAGGTATGCACGTGTGATAGTAGGCCAATTTTCTAAAATGGGTAGACTGGAAGGGACTTAACATTGGGGTAGAAAACATCTGTGATTTGTCAATTATCTGATGGTTTCCTTGTTAAAAGGTGTCTCCAGATGGAATGGTTTAACAAACAGCAAGATTGTGCAGTGGATAGTGTTTTAGTGGAATAATATGGCTGGCAGGACTGAGGTTGTGTGACACTAAGAGTAATATTGAATAAGGGGTGTCCAATTAGACATTCAATTAGAGATGATTACTGGAGGAAGTAAAAACAGTTTCTATACTCAAGTTATCGAGAGAGCATTGAAGAGCATCATTGGGTCTTGCATTTAGTAGTCATTTTCATGTAGTTTGTTTTTCTGGGCTGAATTTTTTTTTGATTTTAAAATATAAAGCATTTCATAACGTGCCATACTGGTAATTTCATTATTTTCATTGGTTTAATATTGATACCAATAGATAAACTGTTATTAAAATGCTCCAGCTTTGAAGTTTGTTAGGCAAAGCGAATGGCCATAAGGAAAGTTTTTACTCAGAGTTCATTAGCTACTTAGAAAAACTTTTTTGCTTGTTTATTGTATTCGTTTTGTTTTTGTTTTTTTGACTGAACTAGTCATTGACTAAAAAAGCCTAACTTAATGTTTAGAAGTTTAAAAAATGATGTTGTTCATAAAACCTGGCTTGCTGTTGTTGATTTAGTTGCAGTGGAAACTTTGTGACACGTCCCAAGGAAGACGGCAGTCGCGTGGCTGTGCTGGGTACGTGGCAGAGCATGCGCAGAGCCAAGAGACCGGACATGAGATTGGTAAGTAAGTGTGAGTAACAACGGGCGAGTTTCTCCAACAGATACTGAGTATATGTATTAAGGTTTGCAATTGGTTGACTGTGTACTTATGGATATGATACAATTCCTCGTAATGAGGAGATAGAGCAATGCAGTTGGAATGTTTGTTTGTTTGTTTGTTTGTTGGAATATATTGTTAGTCGGAAGATTGTAATTTCAGAGAAGGAAGTGCTTTGTGGAGTATTTGGGTCCAGTGTAACCTAATGCTGCTCTGAGTGGGTGGATTTACCTTCCATGTAAAACATACCTAGATCACTGTATGGTAATGAAAAAAGTAATATAAAGACAAATGTGCGTGTTCATATGTGTGTTTGTGTGTTGGTGTTGTCTGTATGATTGTGTGTTTGTATGTATGTTTGTGTATGTGTGTAATATGTCTGTCTGCATGTGAAGATAATGTCTGTCTGACCCTTCATACTGCCAGCAATGTAAATATCCACTTCCTGTCATTGCTACTCTTTGTTAATTGTTACTACCCTCTAGTTTATTTTACCACAACTCCCTGGCGCTACACACACACACATACACACGTCTGTGTGTGCTTTAAGGAGACAGCTTTTTGGTCCACAAATGACACAGTTTGGCCACAAAGATTCCACTGATCTCTGGGAAAGGCCAGAATTACAGAAGACGTTCATTCACTTTAAATGTTATGTGCCAAGAGTTAAATAACATTGCTTTCTGAAATAAGAATCATAGCAATATGTTACTAGTTCAAGTGTATGTACGTGTGCATGCGCGTGCGTGGGTGTGTGTGTGTGTGTGTGTGTGTGTGTTCCACATCTTTCATTAGCTCCTTGTAAAATGTGGTAACTTTGGCAAGTTATGGTAGAATCAAGTCTATTGATTGGTAATATTCAATTTACATTTGAGGAGGAGAGAGGGAGACAACAACAGCAACAACCTTGATTCATTAGCTAATGTGACACACTATTGCAATTATCAGTAGTTGTTGTTGTTGTTATTGTTGTTGTTGTTGCTGTCATCCAAGGCTAAATTAAATGTCTTTGCTCGCATAGTCATTGATAATTGCTGAATTGTCGCTTTTCAGCTCACAGTGAAGTGCACATTGTGATGTCACTGTATCTATGGTAACCTTGTTGTGAGTGGTGTTCAATATGTAACCATGGCGATACAGTCAGGAGCTACGACCAGTAAAGGAAAACGTCACTGCACACAAGCTTGCATGTCAGAACTGAACTCTCTGAGAATATCTCGGGTCAAAAAAAAAAAAAGTAGGCAATATTCCTCCGGAAGAAGTCAACTTTACAGAATAGAATAACAATGCACGTATTGACCAAAGCAAGGAATCAAAGTGTGAAAGTGTCGAGTGTGCAGATCCATCCTGGTAAAACACATGACTTCATCCTTGCACTTGTATGAGGTTAGCTCTACTTGAAGAGTGCTTGGAGCCACTTCTTGCTTAGATAAGACCTCTTAATAGTCTACGTTCACTTCAACGAGGTGTTACCCCTTCACCACCACCTGGTACTGGACTCCAGGAAGCTTAGTCTACAAGAACAGACTCTGTGTACCAGCAGAATAGCAGCACCGTACATCACCATGATCACTTAAAATAAGTCAAAATATGGAGAGTTCTCCTGAAAAATCACTTTTTAATTTAAATATTAAGAATTCATATAAAGTCAAAGTTTGTGTTATGTTATACTTATAAAACCATCTTAACAGGAGCATCAATTGCATTCATGTCTATTGATCCGACACACTACATATATAGAACAGCCACCCAGCACGTGCACTCTCTCTCTTTCTACTTCTCTTTGCACGTAATATCATGTTTCTACCACTCTGCTCGTATTTCATACCTCACAAGCACGGGCTTCTATTTGTACTTCAACAGAACTATTGAAACCCAAGTATACCGTTACATCGAATAGCAAATATATATCTATGGTTATCTTGCGTATATCTATGGTTGCGTTTGTTTAGTTGACACTACTTCACTTTTATTAACTTTTTGTTGTGTGCTAAGCTTGAGCAATAGCCCGGACTATCATATAGTCTCGTTGGGCGTGGCACGTGCTAGTGATTTATTTGTGGCGTGCTATTTTATTTGTCAGATATCTAAGAAGCGGAGATCCGGAAAGCAAGAAGAGACGTCCACAGGAACTTCAACTGGCTCCGAATCCAGGCAATCTGATGTCCCATCATCACCTACACCCACTTCATCCATTCCACTGGCCCCGCCTCCTTTACGAAGTCGACGCACCAGCTCACCACGCCCACGGTCTCGTTCTCGATCCCACTCCCCGTCGCCCTCTCCTGAGACAGTCCCCAAAGGAGGCAGCAGTAGTCCCAGGAATGAGAATGAAACGACCATTGTGTCCATTCCCAGACTGAATTCCAATGCCAGAGAGCTGTTGGCCCGACCCAGGAGTCCTATAGCTACCGAAGATGGTCATTTCAGCAGATTTGCTAATGGAATGATTCAGGTACAGTGAGTGTGGAACGTGAACTAACCAATATCAGGTGTTGCCTGTTGGGTGTGGTTATACATACGAGGGTTTTTTTTTGTTTTTTTGTTTTTTTAATGGGGCTTGGTCATCATTGTATGGTTTGAGATATGGTTAATGGCTTCTCAGTTGAAGCAAATAAGGTACACTTTTAATATGACAGGATTTTGGGGTCCAAGTTAGGACTTCAAATGTGGCAGTGTTGGGCATCTGTTATCATTGTGTTCATCTAAACCCAATTATGAGGTAAAAACTAAAAAATTTTTTTACCTACTTTGTAGCGTTAGTTACATAATGACTGTTATAAGTGAAAGTGAGGTGTATCAATTTTCTACTTTTTCTTTTTTTCTCCTGCAATGGTTTGTTATGACTAGAGATGCTAATCACTAGCTCCGGTAGTGTTTGTTGTTGGATGAGCTATTGTAGATGGAGTCGGGTAACAGTCAACAAGTCTACATAACTTCATAAATAATGACAGGGGCAGAGAGAGGGGGGGGAGAGGGGAGGGAGTTAGTTTCAATATGACCAGGGCATGAAAATTGATCAGCTCGTTGAGTAGCGGCTGTCCGGTGACTACACTGATACATCACAGGATGTATTTGCCTATCCATTAATAGTAGTAGTAGTAATAGTAGTAGTATTGAGATCATGAGCCTAATCTTCCTCTGAGCCAGACGTGCGAGTCTGGCTTGTTGACCACAAGTTGAATCTCTCGTAAATTACCATGAGGTGGACTTTATTAGTAAACAGTGCGACCACATTGCCCCTGATCTAGGGCTTCCTGTAATTAGGTGGAAAGCGAGAAAAAGAGCTTCTTGTTGTCACCATGCTAGCAATCTATGAACACTTTCTTTGTAATGATCACATGAAAATTGTACAGTGGAAATTTTTTTTTTAACACCTTTTAACTTGTCCAGTATTTTCTCACTACATTACATGCTAAATTCAGAAACATTGTTTTCTTACCGTGTAAATTATTTAGGAGTAATAGGCAACCAAACAACATATCCAACTAGCATTTATCACTGTTAATGGATATCCTCCGTGTTCCTAATAGTCTCGTCTACAGACAAGTGTCCACAATACGAATGGCAGGTTCGACTGTATGTGTGTGCGTGTGTAGCGTACAGCCGGAGGTTGTATGTGTGTGCGTAGCGTACAGCCGTCGGTTGTTTTGTTTATTTTTTTTTTCAGACAAGAGTATGCAAACACGAACAAGAAAAGGATCAAAGAGACTCTGGCTAAGCTAACAGCGCTGTGAGGCAGCTGTAGCCAACATGAGTGGCCAAGAGAATGTGGTCGAGTCATTCTGCTACCAGATTGATGTGTGGATATCCACTCCTTGTTTGAGTAATCACTCTATTCACTCTCTGGCTTCTTCAAATGTAGCAACGATAGCTCCCACATACCAGATATGATGCTTGTTGTCATAGCTTTCTCTGGTTGTTTGTTGTTGTTGCTAGCGTTTGTTGTTGTTTGTTGTTGTTGCCCCTATTTGTTTATTGTTTCTCGCTCGTGTTGAGCAAACTAAGAGTCGTGTTTGATGCATATGTATGTTGCTATAGCTGGATAGCATGTGGTCCCTGTCTCTACTCTTGTAGCTAGGGCTAGAGGACATTAGTGCACACAATGGTACTCATAACTTGACCACTATGCTGGATGCATGTGAACAGTTTGTTTCCAAGGTGCTTGCTGAGAATTTGTGTGTAAGAAAATGCACCAGACTATCACAAACTGTTGCCATGCAATAACTAGACAGAGTTTATCTCATGTTGACATGTCATTTTTTTTTACCAGTTACCTTTTTGTTTGTACCCTTGTTAATGTGTGTGTGTGTGCGCGTCTTGTTGGTGACTTGCAGTTGGCGATGCTGTACAATGGCGAAGTGGAGGACCTTCAGGTGGCACTTTGTAGGGTCAAAGGTCAATCAAACAAGGAGATTTCTGATTCCAGTGACGTCTACATTAACACCTACCTCATCCCAGACCCGAGGTAAGTTCTGAGCACCAAGTTAATAAAAGGGCGTGGCTCTCACATTTTGAGAATTAGCTACACATGCTATTGTATATGTTGATTCTGGGATGCAAATGATACCATTTTTTAGAAAATTATCTCCTGGGATAATTCGATTTAATGAGCAGCTTAAGTGCATAGTTTTGATCTAGTATGTTGCCTTGCATAGAACTTGAGGGAGAATTTACTATAGAACCTGCCTTTCATACCCTTTTAAGAAATAATTTCTGGAGACAATAGTACGATGATTCAGTCATTCTTGGCTGAAAATAGTATATATGGTTGACTTTCATTCCTGTATGAACTTGTTGAAACTGCAAGTCAATGCCCTAGGAGACGGAACATATGGAGGAAGAAATACTAGTGACTGCTTTAGGAAACCACAAAATGTTTCATGATTTTATCACATGCACATATATGCACGCACATACTCACATGTGGTCAGCTATCTAATGTGCATCAGGTGTATGAAACATGAAACGTGTGGTTGTACTTGAAGAGTTGAATGAGGCAATCTCTATAATTATGTACCATTGATCGACTCGTACACTACTGGTATGGCTTCACACCATAGTTACTGCTATAGTTCAGAAAGGATATATATATATATATACATTCACTGTACGATGTTTGGTGGTCAGTAATGGGTTAGTTAAATATGTACGTATGTGTGAAGTGCCATTTGGAGGGTTGACAAGTCTTAGATGACCTCAAACTGAACGTGCAGACGATTGAGTAACAATAAGAACTAGTCCTATGTTCATCTATTCTCAGTGTTGGATAAAATATCAGTCCACTCTACTTAACAAATCTGGTAGTCACGCTTCCTTGAATTACCTGCAAATGTTTATATGTTAAGTTCGTGTCTTTGCTGGCTTGGTGGTTGAAATGGTCCATTAAATGACAATTTCCTAATGAAAGCTCCCAATACACTTAATGGTGAATTATGTCTAGGATTGTTAATCTAATGTGATAAGAGTCATGTCATCTGCACAGTTCCATGTAGTAGACGGAAGTTTCACATGCTGAAAGTCTAATTCTCTCTCAGATTTCTAGATACTGCAGACACATCCCCGCCCGCCCACACACCGCCATGCAGCATTCTCTTATTGGCTTTGCATTCTCATTATTTAGTTTAAAGTGGAAGTCATCAGGTGTAGCCAAAAGAAATTGCTCAGTTCTCAGAAATCTGGAGCCATACTTGAACCAGGAAGGGCATGGTCTCACGTAGGACTCATATTTTCTTGTGCATCACTCTTACATACAGCTGCGACACCAATTTGTTATGTCTACATCAATAGTTGGTAGCTTTCGATATCCAGTCGGAATACCAGGTTCTAACTACAGACTATTATTGAGTTGTGGTTGAGGGGGATTGTCTGAAAGGAGGGCAAGATGGAGTCGTCACTTCCTTCTTCACTTCCTGGACCCATGCTTGTCATCTGACACCAACCTCTGTCTGCCAAACATAGAACAAACACACACACAAATATATAGTATGTATTAACACTTTCACTTTAGCAGGGGTTGACACAACTGGACATGCACCTACACAGACTTACCTTCGCAGTAGTTTAGTGGACAATGTATTTTCAAGTAAATACTGTTGCGCACGGCTTATAGCCATGACA
>WLWI01003124.1_pt1 | contig 14227 bp, 12 predicted proteins | sample 6701501 | NCBI WGS metagenome assembly WLWI01 (sample SAMN12718690, study PRJNA515312) | sponge metagenome | isolation source: marine sponge | host: Mycale hentscheli | place: New Zealand: South Island, Marlborough, Capsize Point | collected 2014-11-01
AGTATTTTCGCAGGAATTTTCTCACACTTTGGAGCTTAAGTATAAAGTAAGGCTTGCTTAATGCTGTAGTTTCAGAATAAACTGGGGTCAAGCCTAAAAAGCCGTGTTTTTAGGAGAAAAGAGTTCCACGCGCGCGCGTTTAAAGGGCATACGTACCATCCCACATACATATATATATATAACATATACCCGATTTTGCATTATCCACCCCTAATACTGTCTCGCTCGCTTCGCTCGCTCGCCAATAACATATACCCGATTTTACATTATCCACCCCTAATACTGTCTCGCTCGCTACGCTCGCTCGCCAATAAATAAACATCCCCGATTTTCGATTGTGTTACCCCTGTTAGGCCTCCTTTGACCCTTGTTTCGTATATGAGCGCACCCTGTCACCAGTTAGTTATTGCATTCACAAGTCGTAACGGAAATATAAGCGGAGGTGGGAGGAGTGGGGTCAGTAACCACCGGAACGACAATATAAACCCTTTTTTGAGCCGATACTGTAGTAATTCTTTAACAGTATGAAATCTACCGTATGTTATCTTGTGTACGCGATTTATTTCGCTAAAGGTATGTCTGTCGTAATGCTTTTACTCAATTTTTATGGAAACTTGTCCTCTTTGAAGTAAATGCACACTTAGTTCAGGTAAATGACACTGAACTAGCTTGTGGAAATGACGTGGCTGAGTTCTTGTGTTCCAGTTCAGCATTTTCTACTAATTGGATCATCAGAAATCGAAGACTAAACACTGAAACCTTCAGTTTCGGTTCATTTTTTTCTACACCAGTTGAGATCAATGGCCCTGGATCTTCAAGGATATCAGGGAATGTATTAATTAAGAACTCCAGTATTCTTATCAGTCGAGTAATTTTAAATGGAACCATTTTCAATGGAAGTGTCATTTCTTGCAATGGGGATAATTTGATGTACAACATTAAAAGAAGTAAATACAAGCACATTCTTGATATCAAAATGATTTAGTATTTAACTTAGTTTAGATTTCTCAGTTTTTTCACCCAAAAACAGACAACGAAAAAACAAAAACAAACAAACAAGCAAACAACATTAGCAGCGCTTTGGCAAAATATCTCCAGCTAATGGAGCATGCAATTATTATTTGTAGGAGCAGAAAAAAAACTTATTTGCTTGTTCAAGATAATTATAGAATAAGTATTTAACCACAATGTAAGCACAATTACTTTTTATGTATAGATAAACTTCCCACAACTATTAAAATTATGATAATGACTACTGAAAAAATAATGCAAATCACTTGGATGAAGCAGAAAAGAAATTGCTACTCTGTGAAGCAGCAGGTTAATACGAATATATCCACAAGTATTGAAACTATTCAGGTTGGAAATCGGATTGTTTTGAACATATCAAACATATCTAATGTAACTTATATGTTGGTTATTGCGGATTCAACAGGGATGGCAAATTCAACTTTTACAATAGGTATGTATATATAATAGGTGACAATATATTTAAAATTCAGAGCTTATAACTCCATAATATAATCATTCTTTTAGTAATAACATTAATAATAATAATAATAATAATAATAATAATAATAATAATAATAATAATAATAATAATAATAATAATAATAATAATGATAATATTAATTGCAGGTCGTTGTGCATATTTTGATTCCCAAAAAAACATTCAAAGAACATATGAGTTGCATACAAATAATACCTGGACATTTGGAGCTAGTTCTCTGGATTATTTATGCATAAATGGAGAATGGATAACATTAGGTCTGTATTAGAATAATATGATTCTAATGCTTAATTTTAATATTTCTATCAATTAACTATCTATAGAACATAGCATCAATATTACAGAGACGAATTTAATCAGTTCACGAGTGTTAATGACAGATACTGTTGAGTTAAAAATGGAAGTTCCTATATTTCTATATATACTGGCTACCACCATAGCTTTTGTCATTATTTTGACCATGACCTTTATGGTAATTTTCATCATTATTGCTGTTGCTATTCGTAAGTTCATTGCATTTTTAGATTACATAACTACTTTTACTTCTTTGAAATGTTAGGAAAGAGAAGAATATCAGAAAAGTAAGATCATCATGTTTTATATTAATAAACTTTATTATTATTGGACTTTAATTTAGAACAAAATATTCTATATCAAATAACACTCAGGCAAGTTAAAAAAATAATCAATAATACTCAGTCATAATTCATGTTGCTTTATAGGAGGATATTTACCAAGAACTTTCTAATAAACATCATAATAATAAGATGACCACATCACAACTTTCTACTCACACTATAGAAATGGTAACTTATAACAATTTATCTTTGTAATCTAGCGTTACATCTTTGTAATCTAGCGTTACTACATTAATTTAAAAACAGGTCGGTTGACCAATAATAATTATTACTTGATCCTGTTGCTTATTAAAAGGTCACACATGAACCTTCTATTTTAATTTACAAAATGATTTTATTTCACCTATCCCCTTCACATAGCTATGCTAATATGAAGTTGAAATGAGAAAAAGAATATTTCCATGGCAATGTGTGACACACTAATAATTGATGCTACTAAACAGCATGATGCTGGGTGAACTAGAAATATTTTATGTATTCAAAGCTAGGCATATTCACAATGTTATTATTTCGGAACATGACAGTAATTTATTTTATTATACCCCACATAATACATATCTCCAAATACAAATACACTCTGTTAATAGCAACTGCCTTGCTTACCTCTCCCTAGCTACCCTCCTCTATTGAACCAGTATCCAACTGGGTTGTCAAAACAGCTGCTAAAATATCTGCTGGGGGTATGGGGAGTCCCCTTTTAACTAACACTACCAAATTCACAAGTGGGTTAATAAATCTAGTAGAACTACTGCAGTGAAGATATCTAACAGAAGAAACCACTTTTTAAAGTTGTCAGTGTTGATAAAGCAGGACACTTGGCTCTTTGGCTATACTTTCATTTTCACACCACCTTTAGCTCTTTGAAACAAATTAGCCTGCTCCTGAAATATTTCTTCATATATCACACTCTGACTCATGTAGTAAGTATTACATATATTATATTGTAGAGGAACCCTGGAAATTACTCAACACTCACTCACAAAATCAAGCCTCAAATTGCTCAACAAGCATATGATACAGTGACTAATGTTCCTGCTACTAAGCCTTCAAAGGTATGTTATGTAATATATGTCATATGAAGTGTTTTTGTTATCTTTTGATGTCATAGGAATTTCTTCAGTACAGTTCTTTAACTGGAGCAATTGATAATGATCCCAATTATACTCAGCACAGTGAAACATTGCTGCATAATTCTTCCCATGAAACTACATCAAATCAAACGTTCTCAAATGTATGTTCTGGTGTATTTACAAATTATGACAAAACAATAAAGATTAATATTATTTTATAACATGTTGGGGATATAACAAATTAAAAAGGCATACTTTATTACCACACAATTACACATAGAACATAAGTTATTGTATATCATACTTACACTTGCAGAAAACCATTAAATATTCAGAAGTTGATCTATCTGATAATTTCGGCTCTACAACAAGAATGATTCCAATCTACATCAATTATTCCAAACTAAAAGTTGATGTTCGTCCAGAAGGTAATGTGATAACGAATAAGAACAAGGATGCTAACGTGTTTAACTATGTTTAACTTAATATCGAAACTGCCCTTTTCTAATACATTTTACCCTATATGGACATATTTCTTCACTGTAGCATTTGATAAATGTAAATGTTGCATATGCAACCTGCGTAAAAGTTCACGTGGAATTGATTTTTAAGACCGTAAAAAAGTATTATGTAGTAGTTAATCTGTCCTGAATATATATTATATATATATATGTTAACCACACTAATATATAGTCTAAAAGCCTGTATTCTATTACCTTTATAATACAGTTGTAGCCTAAAATGAAATAGCTAATGGGGATATAAATAGTAAAAATTATGCTATAAAAATATTATTATAATATTTTGTCTTAGATAAGCTTTTAAACTTGGATACCCTCTTGATTCAATTACGTCCTATATCGGATAAGTACAAGTTAATTGGCAGCTTAGCTGGAATATCTTCTGACACTCTAAATAAGATTGAGGCACATACGGCTGAGCCTTTTGACAAACTAGTAGAAGTTTGCGATTATTGGCTAAAAAAATGCAGAAATGAGGATGTTCCACTTACATGGAAAGCAGTGGCAGACATACTTACCCTTATTGGTCAAGAACAATTGTCATGTGACATTGTAGAAGTGTATGTAACAGGTATATGTTATAGAGTAATTGCATAAATGAATTGAATTAGTTACTTAATTTCATTATCTGTAATTTAATCATAATTTATTATTACCAAATAACTGTAAAAAAGCAAGTTAATATTCTAATTGTTTTTATTGGTGTTTACACTTTATTCATGATTGATTGAGGTATTTTAGGGAAGCTTCCAATTTCTATTGACATGAATAGTCCTCGTCCTCACCAAAAGCACTCTTCTTCCATTTCCTCAACTCCATTTCTTTCTCCCCATCGAAATGTCATTAGTGAGGATATTGAGGCTGAAAAAGGTATGAAGACATTCCAATTACCAAAGGTTGAAAATAAATTTACTGAAAACAACCATGTGACTAAATAACAGAATCTGCTTCACTTCAAGATACTATAGATTTGAAAACTCCACCGCCCATTCCAAAGAAATTTAAAGCTGCAGAGTCATGTATGTTTATTTAATTTTTTATAAACTACTTGAATTGAGTTACTGTGATTATGTGCAGTAGAGAGATGTGAAGACCTACTATCAACTACTTGTGCTAAACCACATAGTTTTACTCTACCTCCACATTCATCATTAACAAAAATCTTTCGACAACTAGAGCAAAGTGAAAGCCCTCCCCCCATCCCTTCAAAATTACTATCTTCTCCACAATTAGATCAGCCGCCAAAAGAGCTGCAACCAAAAGTTCCTTCAAAGAATGATATTCACACAAACAGGATGGAAACCAACAAGCAATAATTACTTTAACTTAACAGTTAGATTTAATGTGTGAATCCATAAAGAACGTTATTGTACTTAATTTAATTCATTTTCATGCACATGCTATTATAATTAATGGATATAATAACATCAACTTTCCTATTGCATGTAACATTTTAAGAAGTTTAATATTTTAATGGAATATATTATGTCATGTTTATACTTACATGATTGATTTGGTCTGACTCGAATTGCAATCAGCTGTTATAATAAGAGAAGATAATTTTAGGGTCATACCTTGCATATAAATTTAATTTTTTTTAAATGTAGTGCATGCATAATTAGCTATTTATCACAACAATCACAAGAAATTTTGCTCTGTAGCTAAGTGTTTACTGTGTTAGAACTAGCTCTCCTCAATGTTTTCAGTTATTGTACAACTTTATCAAAACACTATCTTTTCCCAATATTCTGTATTACTAGTTCAATAGTAAACAAAGTATTTGACCTTTTGGGACAACTTGTAGGTATATAATTCGTGACAACGGCAAATTTTTACTTTATTGTGTATAGTTTTCTATTTTCCCAATAAACACATTGTCCCCTCTATATGATCAACTCTGACACAAAAATCACAATTAATGGTCTTGGTATTATAGTGGAACCTCTGCACAATGTGTCTCCTAAAAGCAACATGGTGCTGAACAACAGCCAGCATGAATGGAACAAAGTATGAATAATAACCTCAGAAAGCAGCCAAGATTCAAAATAATTGCTCACATAGGTTTTAGATTTATAGAAAGGTTTCCCTGTATTCCCATATACTATTAAAAAAAATTACACACTGCTTTTTTCCTAAATATGTGAAATTGACCAGACCAATCCTATATATATTTTACACAATATTACTAAATAAAATTTCAGGGAGGAATTAAATGAGTGAACTCAATTTGGTAATTTAATGTTTAGTTATTTTTAGGTATGCTTTCAAAAATTTCTAGTACTTATTTAATATTTATATACAAGTGGTCCTGGGTTCGATTCCCGGTGGCGGCCAAATAGTTTTAATTCTGTATTGTTTAAAACAGCCTGTGATAGAAATAATAAATTCATATATATGTTATTGTAAGACATGTTTTACTGATCAATTATAGAATCAGATACGTTTTCTTAATTAATTAGGCTAACCATGGTTGTTGTTTTTTCTAGAATATTGTTTAATAAAGACACATTTACTCAAAGAACTAAAAATTTTCTTTAGAAACAATTAGGTTTTCCTAGTTTGACGAAGTCATGTAACGGTCTTTCTTTATAATACTGTGGTCTTAGTAAACTCATTAGCAATTATTAATTGGCTGTAATGTTAATGCTTATGATATTATAATTGTACACGCTAATCAAGACATTACAATGAAAATTAATTAGCTTGCTTTGTCCAACCTATTATGTATATACGTCAAGGTAGTTATAACTACTACTTGTTGCCTTGCACCAGAAGAAAGCTTACATTTGCAGCTAATGCTGCACATTATTGAATGATAAGTGAATCATTAAAGGGTCTAGTTCACAATCTTACTTCAGCTGCTTCATTAATGTTTTACGAGTCTTTTCAAAGCAAAGAATATAATACCAAATTTAATCAATATTTGGGAACTGTACCTCGTAGAATAATACACTTTATTGAGAACAAGTCTAACTGTAGTTTAAAAGTGGCATTGCAATAATTCATGGTAGTATAATAGTGAAAGTAAAGTGATGTGTATGCTGAAAGTGTGTTTGGTTGTGCTTATAAACACTAACCTAAGTACATAACAATGACATGCTATTGACTCAGTATACAGTACTTGTAATAACCAACTCTTATGAAATGATTCTGCCATATCACACTCTGACTCATGTAATAAATATTATTTGTATATTATGTATAATATAATATTATTATGTATTATTTGCAGAACAACCTTGGAAATTAATTGTAATGTTTTTGAGTACAATGCTATACAACAATGAAAGTAACAATTATGAATTCAACTTTTATTGGATATATTAGACTCCAAACCAACATTTCACATGTATTTAAATACATTAAACTGCCACTTTGTTATAATCAAAATTTTAATATGAGGTATATACATATATATGTATATATATAGTACTTATTACATGAGTCAGAGAGTGATATGGTGAAATATTTCATGATCAGGCTAATTTATTTTCAAGAGCCAGAGGTTAATGAAAATAATGTCAGAGTGTGAAATATCTAGCCAGATCACTCTGAAGAGTGTAATAAGTGATTATTCCACACTTAGATATCTTCACTGCTTTAACTAGTACTAAATGACTAGTAACTCACAGTTAAAGTTAGGTATATAGGGCCCCCCCCCCCAGGCAAATATTTTAGCAGCTGCTCTAACACAAGAGAAGAAGGTAGCTGTAACACCTAGAAAAGCCACAAGAAGAAGGTAGCTGTAAAAACCTAGAAAAGCCTCAGTTAGGCTTGTTGCTGAGATAAACCTTGAAATTATCATGATTTATTTCACTGGTCTATACCTAAAGATATCATTGTGAAGACATCTTGGGTGAATCATGGGGGGGGGGGGGGTGATTACTTTACTATTTCATCTTTTCATCTTTCATGTTTTAATAAGAAATGAATTCCAAATTGTTTAATGTCTCCTAAGTAGCTGAAATTTGAGTAAATTTCCCAACTTTAGCAAGATTATCTTAATTTTATACAAGAAAACTAAAATTATTTATTAATTCTTGAATTTTTTTTGGAAAAGGTAATGTTATTCCTGATACTCAAATCCTCAAACTTTGGAAAGTGTATCACCAAGTTGCTGTGGTATTATGTGTATAAATAAATATTATTAAAAAATATAATTATTATTATACTTACACTATGTGACATATACTTTCACTATGTGACCTGAAAGTACCTGTAACATGGGGCAAAAACTTGAAGTTCCTGTAGTCACGTATTTACGAAATTTCACGTTTCTCCACTTTTCTGGTAGAGGATAGGGCTAAGTGTCCCCTACAGGAAACGTTGTGAAAGTATTAAATGATGTAAATAATATGGGACTACAGGAAATTCAAGTTATTGCCCTGTGTAATGACAAACTTATGGATACCAACATAAGCTGACAGTAATATAAATTATGTATTCATATTTACAGTCATCCAGATCTGCATACTGATAATCCAATATCACTTCTCTTGCTTTTTGAAAATTCTTCAGGAGATTCTGCATAATGATATATATAGACATGTTATTGATTTGATCAACAATTTTGACGAACTTCATGATTTTACTTAAGCAGTTTCCAATTCAAATTAGTAATAAATTGAATTTTTAAATTTGTGTGATACAGACAATATACTATCGCATTTGTATATTGGTTGATGTACGCTTAAAATAGAGGTAAGCCAGCAACTGTGAAGTAAATCGATATTGTTTTGTTGCCAAACTTTTAGCTACAATTGCAATTAAACAAAACTTAGCTTATGATAGCATAAAGACATATATGTCCAATTAAACATCACCATAATATAGTATGCTGCTATTGGAATGTTTTCAAGATAGTTGGGTGAAATGCATAATAATAATAAAATGGCTATTGTTGCCTAAGTCAAAAATATATCTATGTTTATCTTATAAAAATATAGCATTGCAGTTGAAAAGGCTGTATTTTATTTGATTATAATTGAACCCCGTACTACATGAGTATATGTAATAGTGTGTGTGAATGTGTGTGCATGCAAAATAATATGTGTAGATAAATGAGTCATTAAAAAACATAATTTTAAAGATATGTGTGTTTTTTAAGAAGGCATAATATATGTGTACAAACATTTTTTTAACATACACGAGTGAGAGTGTCTATAAATATGCCGTGGTATGGTACTTGTAATTTATTTATGCAAATTATCCTATTAATAGGTGTATGAAGATAATACCGCATAAAAAGGTGAAGGAGGAGGAGTGATCTTTTCATAATAAAATTAATCGTTTAAGTTAATTGTTAACTTCTAATTATCTATTTATTCTCTTTTCAGTTCTCACTCTTTCCTCTCTCTCCCAACCACCAACACATACACTTTTCCCCTTCCATTCTTTCTGATCTTTTTCACTAATAACAAAATATTATTATTTTCCTTTGTAGAATGATATGTCCTCTTAAATACTTGCTGCAACAAAACGTAATGGCCTAGTATATGGGAAAGCTCAGGGGGCTAGAGCTCACATTATTTGATTAGCACTATATAAAGAGCTGATTTCTCCCATAAGCATCAATCGAACATCAAAACACAACTCATATTCTCTTCAAGCCCATACCCCCTAATCACCATCCTTCTTACAAGTTTGCTATCTACTTGATCAATCTATTGTAATAATGAAATAGTTGGAAAATAATGTTTTTCAAATTTTTACTAAGCATGTGCAAATGCATTCTGTAAATATGTACACATACATACTTAATTATTGAATTATTTTTATACTGTGATTAGCAAAACAATTCCAATTCTTCTGAAAATTACATTTGGTCGACTTTTCAAACTAATTAATTTTCTTATTGTTTTCTAAAATAAAAAATATAAGAATAAATATTGGTACTATGAAATGATGATGTTATTTATTGACATGGGGACATTTGGGAAACTCTATCTGACTCCAAAATTACAGATAATATTTTCATAACTAAAAAAATGAAACTGAAAGGATAACACTGAGTTTGGCAATATTTATAAACAAAAAATAGTTATATATATAACTCATTTTTAATGCTATTCATTTTCCATATGTGGTAAAAAAGGTGAAGTTTTGTTGTATTGTGCTCCATTAATGAACAATAATATTATTATGCTTTATTTTATGTCATAAAAACTTCTCATCATAATAATTATTCATTATTCATTATTATGTATATACACAACAAAACAAAAAGTCTATAAATATTTTAAAATGCCTGAACTTTCTACACAATGCTAATGGGTGCATATAACATGATTTCCTTTTTTTGTCCTTAAATTATTGTAGTTGATTTATATATAAGAAATGATAGCTATCATGGATAATTGACATGGATCAATCAAGGGGTGACCGCCCCCTCCCCCAGTAGTTTTATATCGCTACAAAACAACTTAGTATAGGTTATATCAGAAGCCTAGGAATAGGGAAGCAGAAGGCCATTGCCCTCCACCCTCTCCCTCACTTGGACAAGAGGGCATTGCCCAGGGGCATATTTAGATGGGGGCACGAGGGGTGACCGCCTACATAACAACTTAGTATAGGTTATGTATATTAACATTAATAGCTGTGTGAACATCCTCCGAAGTAATTAAGAAAAATAAAAAGGTAAATGGAGGAAAGTTGTTGGTGTGAAGAAATAACTACTGCAGAGAGTTTAGAATCACAGTTATGTCAAATTGGAAGAACTTAACAAATAAAATTGGAAATTCAAGTCATTAAACCTCAATTATGACTCTAGCTTGTTATTGTTTTTTCTCATTTTGTTCAGAAGATGTTATGGCTGATGTAGGCACACGATGATTACTTCATCTGTGATGAATAACAATGAATGAAGTTGTTTAAATTGTGATTATGAGTTAGTATAAGAACTAGTCCAACTATTGCAGAGTCCTAATTAATACCACTATCCAGAAATATATTAATTCGGTTATATCATTCTGTATTCATGCTCATAGTTAATAAACTCACCTTCAAACACTTTAGGATAAAAATGCACAGCCTCAAAAAAATTTGAGGTGAATGTATGAATGAGAATCTTGGAAAATATTTGGATGTGGACAAAAAGTTCGATATAATGATTAACACTATATTCTTACTGGTCATTGTTAGCAGTTTATGCCATTACAGAAGCAATAATTGTCATTCTCAAAGTATGATCAATCATTAACCAAAGATAACCGTCCAATTAGGAAAATAACATTGTTCATTCCTGACCCACAATCTCTTTAGCTAGTGTAATTTTCCGAATTTCTAACCACCTGTTTGACCTTGGTCTGAAACCTGAAATATAGGCTTGCTAGTGCCGCAGACTCTATTCGATGAACTATTCTAATATTTTTATATCCAATACTTTTAAATATCATACGTTTTAATTGATGGAAGTTGCTATGACCAAATATATTATTTCCACAATGCATTAAACTGCATTCATCCACTCATATAATTATTATTATTGAAGAATACACAAACAACTATAGTTTTTTTATTTGGTTACATTATGACAATGCCTTATATGGAAGTGGTTCACGTAGGGAACATTCACAAATTTAGACTATCAATAATTCCAATAATGTGGCCCAAAGTTATATTTTTGTTCTTCATAGTGGACTGTTCAGTGAGAGGTACTAAAGTTAGCTAGATGAAATGTTCATAAAAGAATATTGAATTTTTATAATCTAGGTGAATTAGTTCTACTTAATAATAACACATTATGTTCAAGTAATTCTGTAGTCTATGAATGCACTAATTCTCAGAGTACATTCCTAAACTGGGAGTTAGTAACAACAACTGGAAGTAGTTCATTTGTAGGTTTAAACAGTCACAGACATGTGGCTGGAACTACTTTGATGGACCAACTTGGCTCATCCTCAATAGAGTACAGAGTCATTATCGCCAATATCTCTTATATCAAAGCTGTTGTTATCATTCAAAACCCTAATGTTGTGAATGGAACAAGAGTTACTTGTAATGGAGACACACATACTCTGATTCTAAAAAACCCAGGTGAGATTAAAGTTTAACAATAAATGTACAAGGATGAAAAATTGTATAAGTCAAATTCAATTTAAACCAGCACTGTACTTTGGTTCACGACAATTGAACTAGTTTGATTATCCGAATAAAGCAATGGGATGTTTTGTTTTTATAATTTCCTTCACAACTTAAAAGTTAATAGCATGCGTTATTAGACAAAGCTATAATTTTATTAAAACGGAGTGAAATTAATTGTTTCCTAGATTTATTGGAGTTACCCAGCCAAGTATACATTACTCAGGAAAATGGTTTATTTAATCTTTCTTGGAGTGCTATGGAAGTTCAATATATCTTGTTGTCACCACTATTTGATGCATGGGTGAAAGTCACTGAAGGTTGGATTACTACTTCTCTAAATGAATCAATTAATATTTTATCTATTTCATACTGTCCTGATTATCGCTCGCGAAGTTGTAACTTCTCAATTGGTAAGAATTACTTCCCATTATTCTTTAGATGAAACTAAAAACAAGTGCTAGCTATTTATTGTTTTATGGTATGTATCATCAAATAAGGCCTCATTTCAAGTTTTAATACAATAATCTTTAAATGTCCTGCTCTGTTTTTAAGTTTTGCTCATTGCTATACTAATAATAATTATATAGACATTTTAACAAACTACAAAGTGGCCCTCATCAGTATTTAAAAATTCTCAATATTATAATAATAGAGCCTGGGGGTGACAAATTTCGTTGAATAAACAACATACATCAAACATCACTAAAAGCTATTGTAAAAGTACTTAGAAATTAAGCAGTGGTGATTGTATGTCACTGCTTACTATATGCAATATAAGCCTTCTGTACTTCGTAAATGAGAATAATTATAGTTAGGTATTTATTATATAGGACAGTGTCCCTTTTATCAAGATAATTCAAGGTTCTCTGTTATTCAGTATTCTGTGGATACAACTGGCATATTTCTAGCAACAATAGTATGTAAATCACAGTGTAACAGTACTCATGAGATAGAATGTGCTGCCAACAGACAATGGAGTATGGACACTGAAATCCTATGTAGACTGCCAACTACAACTTATAGTATGAAGGAAATTTCATCCAATGTAATATTCTTTTATCTATTGCGTATTTTTGTTTACATTGTAATGTATTTATCACTGTAGGAATATAATCCCATAACCACTCACATTTTGCCTGATCAAGTCAGTCTCCCACTTGTATTTTTTGTGCTAATAATTTTTGTTAGTGTAATTGGTGGTTGTTTAGTGGGTGTAATAGTTCGCCATATTTGGAGTGTGATAAATGTCATTAGGAGTCGAAAAAGAAGAAATCGTAATGCTACACCACAAAGTACAGAAGCCCAACATAACCACTTGCCAGAGTATGAAGAAATTGATCTCTCACAAAATGTAGCGTATAAATCCTCAAAAGATATCATTTCTTGAATACTAACAATATAACACATTCGAGTTTTGAACTTTTTATTCAAACCTTGCAAACTTGAAAAATATTGTGTATTTTTTTTGCGTTTTTTTGATTATGTACATTATGCCCATAATAATACTAATGAAAAGTGGACCAACGGTTTTAAGGTATACAGTTTCAAATTTTGGGAAAGTTTTATAAACTACATCTAAGTGGTTATCTTTGCATACATCATATCAAACATTAATTAATCGTAAACATTTTCTTTTGATATTGTAAGTTGATGTCAACCTAAATGATTTGAGTTCAAAAAGTAGGATTATGTTTTCCAAATAATAGCTACACATGGGAAAATGATTGATATGCTTTCCAAATTGAATGTTAAACAATTTATCTGTAGCATAATTATCATGAAGATTGATTGTGGTAAACATTGCGCAACAACCTTAATTAAAAATTATTATAACCTTCATAAGAATATTATTATAACAACTTACAATTTTCACATAGAAGGAGACTTGACAAGTCAAGCTTAAGAGTGCTCTTACCGATTCTATGCATGTAATAACGTTTCTATCTGAACCTTTTTATTATGGACAGTTGGGTAGCTTTGTCTAGTATTCTTCTAGAATATACAGGTATTAATCTAGATAAACTATCCAATGCAACAAAATCTCCAGATAATCAATCAAGGATACTTAAAAAATGTTCAAAAGGGTTCGTATTCCATGTAGTACTAATAATATCATAACCCCAAACCATAATAATTACAACAGAAATTTACATTAGATAAATGTGATGAAAACTGCTTTTAGATTATTTTATAGTTGATGAGTTAGTGCATAATGATTTCCTTATTGCTGGTGTGCACATGACAATATTATTATATTAAATTATTGTGCTATTAAATATTATGATGGATAAAGTTACCAACTTCATGGTCATAGATATTGGAGGATAACTCTTGAACCAATCAGATTTGAGCAGCTAGTTGTTAGTTCTATGTCATGCTCACTCAAAATGGGTGCATGTCGGCTGA
>WLWI01003125.1_pt1 | contig 14222 bp, 5 predicted proteins | sample 6701501 | NCBI WGS metagenome assembly WLWI01 (sample SAMN12718690, study PRJNA515312) | sponge metagenome | isolation source: marine sponge | host: Mycale hentscheli | place: New Zealand: South Island, Marlborough, Capsize Point | collected 2014-11-01
AAATCAAGTCACGTTATTTAAAGTTTTCTTTGTGACATTCTTAATAGTAGTTGTAACGCACAATACTTTCACACAACTGAACATACCTACGCAAGACTTACCTTCGTGGTTCGTCTAGTGGACAATGAATTTACAAGTTAATGCTGTTGAGTAGGGCTTATAACTGTGACAAATAGCGACTAACTCGAATAGAAATGGAGCTCCCAAAAGTTTTTGCGTTTTAACTGCATCCGCGGTATACAAAAATTCAATTTCTAAGGTGATACGGGTAATGGTCGCTAAACCGGAGGATTCCGTTTAGTGAATTGGGACGGGGTCGAACGCGGAGCGAACAATGACCCTCCGTATTTTTGTGTTCGCTCCGCGTTCGACCCAGTCCCAAAATGACATACATACGTCCAAACATATATAAATAAATAAACAAACATCCCCGATTTTCGATTGTGTTACCCCTGTAAGTGTCTCGCTCGCTACGCTCGCTCGCCAATAACTTATAAATCCTCGCCACTCGGGCTGCGCCGTCGTGTCTCGGAGTTTATAAATCGCATACAAACCTCAATTTTGGTTTATAACTATAACTTATAAATCCTCGCCACTCGGGCTGCGCCGTCGTGTCTCGGAGTTTATAAATCGCATACAAACCTCAATTTTGGTTTATAACTATAACATAAAGTATGGCTGCGTTGAAACCTGTTTGTTATTAATGGCTATTGCCACAGATTATCATGATGTGTAAGATGTTACCATAAACTGTCAAAGTTTTTAGAATAATTCATTCTATAGTGTTTTTATTGAAAGTTCAATAAGTAAAAATAACTAAAAAACCTATATAAACATGTTGTTACTGGTTTGATAGATATCTACAAGTAGAATTTTCAGCATGTTGTTTATATTTATCCTCATGAAAGTATCCTTGGCACAGATTCAAGAATACACAGTATATTCCAGTACTAGTGTGTGTAAATCTTGCTATGATCTTGGATTCTACACTGAAAAGCAAGATCAATTCTTTATTTCTGATTCTGTTTTTCTCTTTCAAAATGGAGAGCATTATCTTGATACTCCCTTGTATTTAGTGAATGCTTCTAATGTTATATTAAATGGCTCTGAATCAACCAGTATTACTATTGGCTGTCAGGCTAGCATCATTATTACTAACTCTTCTGATATCATCGTATCAAATTTCAGCATTACTCGAGATTATCCAGGATGTCCTCATGCTCAATCAGCTTTAGTTGTGAATATTTCACATCTTGTACTTCTAATGGATGTAGTATTTTATGGCAGAAATCTTTCTCAAGCTGTCCTAATTAAACATAGTTCAGTTTCCCTTAGTGACTGTTGTTTCTATAATTGGAGCAGTGAGTATGGAGGTGCTGCAAATATACAGTCTAGTAATGTCACACTGTGTGGCAATGTGGTGTTTCAGAACAATATTGGTCATTATGGAGGAGCGATGTATGTTAATAAAAGTAATGTAACTTTTAACAATGACACATGGAAGGGATTCAGACATCATTGGGACAGCTTTATTAATGTACTGTTATCAGAGCGATGTTTACATGGGGACCACTGATTTTAGTAACAATTTAGCAATAGAGGATGGAGGTGCTCTTGCTATCACTGAGTCTCTTTTGCAGGTGTTTAAGAAAGTGTCATTTGAACATAATTTAGCTGGATATAATGGAGGTGCATTAAATTGTGGCAAATCTACGTTGTCACTGTGTGGTAATATCACATTGTCATACAATATAGCGGATGATTCTGGTGGAGCTATTTATATGGACCATTCTAAACTCTGGGTAAATGTTACAATTATATTCAGTAATAATGTGGCTGATAAGGGAGGTGGAATATTTGCAACTTTCTTTTCTGAAATTGTATATAAGGGATATATTTTATTTTTAAAGAATGTTGCTAATGATTCAGGTGGTGCACTATATTTGAACTACTACAACTATGTATATATTACATCTCCACTAAGTGTATTATTTAAAAGAAACAGAGCTAAGTGTTTTGGAGGATCAATTTATCAATACGTTAAGGATTATTTTCCAGATCAGTGTTTTTTTATAATTGTGGAGAACAGTACAGTTGAAAACATATCTATAAAGTTTTCAAATTCTACAGCAAAATTCGGAAGTGACATATTTAGTAACAATTTCGATGAATGTAAACTTGTAATTAATAATCGAAGTTCAATTTCGGGATATGAATATCTTCTCATTAAAAATGAATTTTTATCTTTTGCTTCTCCTCCACGGCAATTATGTTCATTAAAAAATGGATCGTATAATTGCTCAGTTTTGCTTAAAATATTTTCATGTCCACCAGGAAAAACACTTCATATTTCTGCCATAGTTGTAGGAGCTCTTCCTCTTCAAATTTCAGTACATGTACCTACAACTGCAATTTTGCATAAATTAATAGGAAACCCTCCTGTATCAATAGTTCGGAAATACGATGAAGAATCATTTTACCAAAATAATATCAGTTTTCAATTTTCATTTTATACACAGTTTACTGATAGATCATTCCAATTTCAGATTTACCCTTTTGAAAAAAGAGACAAAGACAAATCTTTGGTAATAGAAGTGTTTATAGAGAATTGCCCACCAGGGTTTCAGCTTATTGAAGAACAATGCACGTGTGAAGAAATTATTAACACTTTCAAAGATGCAGAATGTAATATTGATAGCGGACTTATTCAATTTCCTAAAGGTCATTGGATTAAAATTATAAAGAATAATTCAGTATACAATGGATTTATTTACAGTACCAATTGCCCAGCTAAATTTTGTGCCAATGATGAGCCAAAATGGCTTAACTTTTCTTCCTTAAACCTTGATGAGCCTCAATGTCTGCCTAATCATGCTGGAGTTTTATGTGCAGCTTGTAAAGAAAACTATAGTTTGACTTTTGGTGACCTGGACTGTGCCCTTTGTGAAGACTGGTACATTAGTCTGCTTCTAGTCTTCATGGCTGCTGGTATCGTGCTGGTGGCTCTATTACTCCTTCTACAAATCAATGTATCTACTGGAACTGTCAATGGACTCATTCTCTATGCTAACTTAGTTAATATTCACAGAGAGAGGATTTTTCCTCCAAATACAATAAGTTCCCCTCTGCTGTTGTTTATATCCTGGATAAATTTAGACTTTGGGATTTCTTCATGCTTTTACAATGGTCTAAATTACTACTGGTATACGTGGCTGCAGTTTGTTTTCCCTTTGTATCTATGGCTACTGACTTTACTTGTCATTATATGCAGCAGATATTTTAAAATGTTTAGAGCATTATTAGGCTCTAATCCTGTAGCTATGCTAGCTACAATAATTCTACTTTCATACACAAAATTACTTCAAGTATCTTTACAAATACTGGATTTCAGAGAAATCACTTACTCCTACAATAACTCTACTACCTATGTGTGGAAACTGGACCCTACTCTATCATGCTGGGGACCAGGTTATCTTTCTATAGCAACCTTTGCTCTATCACTATTAGTACTTTTCTTAGTTCCTTACAATTTACTAATACTATCAGGATATAAGCTTCAAGCATACTCTAATAGAAAAGGGTTGCAATGGTTGAATAAGTTGAAACCTTTCTTGGATGCTTACTATGCTCCATTCACTCGCAATGGTAGATTTTGGCCTGGACTTCTACTCTTTCTAAGAGCCTGTGTTCTTATTAGCGAGACTGCAAGTTTAGAAAATAGAAAGGATGTTACACTAATTATTACTGCTATACTCTTCACTCTGGCTATTTCTCTTTCTTGGACATGTTCCATTTATGAGAACAAATACATCAATGTTCTTGAAATTTCTTACATCATTAATAGTATAATACTGGTCACTGGAACATACTGCATCACTAAAGATGGCGGAAACCAGCTGGCACTTGTTTATGTATCAATTTCAACAGCCTTGTTGGAATTTGTGAGTGTCTTAATATATCACATTCTCATTCGAATATTCAAATTTCAAGCAGTTAAACAATTGAAATGGATTCATGTTAAACAAATTAGAGAAATATTTAAGACTAAGTTTTTTAAAGTGAAAGATATAGAATTGAACGAAGCTGCAAAAGCAAGTACAGCTACATTTAGCCTACGAGAGCCGTTGCTAGAGAGTCTGTAACTTATGTTTTTGACTTTTTATATTTTAACTTTAATTTATACAAAATATATTGTGTAGCTAATAGTGTATTTTTGCTGATGAATTCATCATACATAATTTACTAATATTTTTGTATCAAAGTTATAGTAGCTATGATAATAGTTTGCTAATTATCTAGGTAGTAGTGACAACCTTATGAAAGTTATGACTACTTCACTACCTTCCATCAGAAGAAGCTGAATTACTGGTTTAATTAGACATTGTCTTGGAAAGAAAGACACTTTATTAATGCTGGCTACCAACCAGAATAATTATTAAAAGAGTATAGCAACATAAAGATTTGTAGTATTGCTTTAGCGTCAAGATATTCTTGTGTCTGTATGGTAGGTAGGTAGCCCTAGCATATGGTCCAGAGTGAATGTGCACTTCATGTACTAGTGCTTTGCAAGAGTAATATTAATGTTTTTGGAGACTGACTGAGTTGGAAACAGTTAAGAAAGGGTATGTAACTGATAAGTGATGAAGGGTATATTAATCGTTTAGATTGTTGTGTAGGGTCTGTATTTAATCGGTAGTCCGTCGGAATTGTATATTATACAATTCCGACGGACTACCGATTAATATGTGAATTTTTACGATGATTTGATGAATACTGAGTACGCGCAACGGAACATTTGAACTGGATTCCAACACAAGCATTGGACATTTGCTAGTGCACTATCATCCCAAGTCCCCAACTACCACACCAGCAATCCAGATGATTATCAGAAATCTTAAATGAAAGCTGGATAAAACTATAGGTTGTTCTAAGTGTAGTGCATATCACAGTGTTCACATGCATTCCAAATTTTTAGAACACTTGGGAGATGGTAGAGTGGCGACACCATCAGTGGAAGTTCCATTATACATACGGGGTAATGCTGAGTCTATTCTACCAGGGTTTTACCACAGTCAGTAGCTAAAAACTTATTGTTTGCACTGAAAAATGAGTCTGCTCAAATTGCTTCTAAAGCTTATTATACGTGACATAAAGGTAATTGAAGCAGAAGCTAAGTATTACACTAGCTATTATTGTGTATCTTTATTGCCTTAAAACTTTGAGAACTTACTGAAGGGAATATAATTATATGTTGAACATGGGAGCTAAGACTAACAATCTCTTTCATAGGTCTGGCAATAATGCAAGCTAGATTATGAGTGCTGTCAGCACTATTAGAATGCACTAGATATACAGATTTGTCACCATTTTGGATCATGGTTCATCATCAATAATAGCCATGCGTTTATTTGTAATAATAGTGAAGTTCAACATTTTAACGAAATGCAAGCAATACTGGCATTCCCAACTACACATGAGAGTTTGTACAGTATACAGTGGACACCACTTGATAGTCTACACATTTCATAGTATGAGAATGATTGCTGTTGGACTCCTGAAACTTACAACACGAAGTATAACACTTATAGTTTGGTAGATTAGTGATATTTAATTTACTTGGCGGACAAAAGCACAAATTTTTTTTTACAGCTTGATGACATCATTAGAAGCAAAAAACATATGTGACGATAATATCGCCACATTTCTCAAAAGTAACTGTAAACATTCTTATTATTCATCCATTTTTTCAAGTTTGCTTCTTCGACAATCCACTCTCTTATTTTTGCATTATCTTACTACATAGGCGCCATCTTATTTCATTCATTCTACTATTAACCTCATTCCAATGTACACTACTACCCACCTAACATTTTTCTTACATTCCCATATACAATTCTGTTCACCTCACATCCACTAGTTCTATATAATACTGGCAAAGCTTATTATTGTGTTCTGTTCTTGCTTGAGTCTAACCTCATCTTTAAGTCTTAACCTTCGATAGCTTTAGCCAGCTTATAGGGTTTTTTGAGTAAAGATTGGTTCTCAATGCAGCTCAGGAAACTGGGTATAGAGAAGTCTTTCAGCAGAGGAGTGAGACTTACAGCGAGAATTCTGGTGGTAACTCTATGGTCAACTCTTGGACACCGTGAAATATCGCCAAAAAAATTATTACTAAATCTTCTGATATAATTAAATTAAATTTTGCTATTACTTGAGATCAACCAGGATGTCCTAATGCTCAATCAGCTTTAGTTTGTTAATATGTCACACTTTGTACTTAATTTTACACCGTTCAGTTTCCCTTAGTGACTGCAGTTTCTATAATTGAAGCAGTGAGTAAGGAGGTGCTGTATGTATGCAGTCTAGTAATGTCACACTGTGTGGTAATGCTTCATAACAAAATTGGTCAGATGGAGAAGATGTATATGCTAATAAAAGATTTGCAACTTCAACAATGACACATTGAATGAATTCAGACATCAGTGGGGCAGCTATATTAATGTACTGTTATCAGAACAATATTTACATAGGACCTCTTATTTAGTAGCACAATAAAGGATAGAGTCACTCTTGCTATCACTAAATCTCTTTTGAAGGTGTCTAAAAGACATGTCATTTGTACATAATGTCCAGTAATTTCATACAATATTATTGTAAATGGTGTAGGTGGAGCTATTTATATTTACAATTATACACTCTGGGAATATAATACATATATATTACATAGTAATTTGGGTTTTGGAGGTGGAGTCAATTGTCATTGGTGGCACTGTCATTACACATTATTGGAGACTGATTTTTAAAATATTAATTGTTATAGCTAATACTTTGGAGCGAAGAGTAATAAGTTAGTAGATTGTTGTTAGGCTGTTTGATTAATGCACAGCACGCTCGAAACTGGCAAAAAGTTGAATGTCAAAGTGCACTTCTCTCTGCTCTTTAGGTAAAGTACCTTACTTTCTGGAGGTTTATTTTAATGAGACTGATGTGCACTAATGGTGAGTATGCCCGATTCAAGAGTTGTCACTGTGAAAAGGTGAGATGCTTTTAGTAAATAATGTTATAGCTAGTAAATTGTAATTTTCTGAGTTTTGTTTTGTGTTGACTGCTATTATGGCTTATACATGCAGTTCACCAAGCTCTCATAGTGATCAATTTCTTAATCTCCTTTTCATGAACATAATGATTAGTTATCTTCATTAGTGACTTCATCATTTACCCTTTTTTCTATTGCTTATAACTTAATTTGGAACTACCATCTCTCCACTGACAGTAATGATTTAGGACCACTGCTAACTGGTAAGTGTGTGTGATAGTCATGTGAACAGACTGGGAACAGTCATAATGTTTGGGACAGTCATGTGATCTAGGGTGAAGTCATGGTCATAATTGAGTAAATAAAAAACCTCAGGCAAAAGCAAAAAACTATCTTAACGCACCCTTACATTGATGGCCTATTCTGCAGATGTTTCATGCACTTACAGTATGCCCTATAGGAAAGGCTATGAATAAATTCAGACACATTCAAAGACTCTTGCAGTACTTAAGGATACAATTATACTAATTTGAGGACCAAATGCCTTATTTAATCCTCCATAATAAAAATCTATTATACTTGCTCTATTGAAGTCAAATAAAGATTTGCTAATTATGTCTAAATAGAGATATCTTGATAGTAAAGTTTGTACCAATACCCTTCCACTCTGATCAATATATTACTATTTTTTATGGTCAGAAGGTAGTAGCTTATTGCATGACATAACCTATATTTTTGTCAGCATTTTCTCTCCTCTATGCCCCAGCTAACACAAGTGAGTTTAAAATTAATTTTTTTATCTCTTTTCGATTTGTAGAAGAATAAAAAGAAATTCAATAATGTTTTGCATATATTGTTATTGATGAATGTCGTAGCATTATTCCAAAACATTATGCCAAAACATGTTTACACGATGTAGAATTTAATTGTTATGACTTCTAGTAAAATAGTGAAACAATGACAACTAGTAAACTATTCATTGACTTGTTGACCATACATATCTAAGAATTTACTGTATAACACAATATATCTGAGTGTTTGTATTCAACTGATGAGCAGGTTTACACATTGCAGTGTATTTTTGCTTTCATAACATCTCATTCTATACTTGTTGGTTGATTGTTCATAGTAGCAACAGAGCTGCCTGTGTGCCAACTTCAAAATAGAATGTAAGTATCAAAAAGAAGAGTTTGATTAATGATGTAGTTAATAACTAGTTTTAAGATGTAGACTTTGTTCTCATTAACTTTATTATTTGGTGTGCAAGGCCATTTAGTGTTCTTGTTAATTAGGGGTGTGGTGTCATAGGGCGAAATGCTGTCATTTACGCCAGTACCTGTCTGCCTTTAAGAATCTCCCAAGAATACTTTTTAAATGGTTATAGACTGTATTCATCTGACAAGCAAATTCTGACTGACTTTAGATCCATTTCAATGGACTGCAGCAAAAGTTACCGTTAGTGCGCATCCACACACCAATAATAATAAAGTTAAGGTTAAAGTCATGACAATGTTTTGCTAGTTAGACATTGTTTTTTGGACTTTGCTTTGCTAATCACCTGAACGTACAATGATATCAAATGTAAATTTACAACATTTTCCTTCAGTGCACTGATGGGAAATACACATAAGAAATAGTATTGCACAGCCAAACTCTTTTCCTAATTAGAGAATACTGTGTCTCAGTGCCAATAAAAAGGGAATTCACTTTGACTTCCGACTGATGTTGAACACCACTCTTGAGTTAAATAAATAGGAACGAGAAAGTGAATTATTGCTAATATAGACTCTCTTTCCTCTCGCACATATATATTTAAAAATGAGTTTTTAGAATGTAAATAAAATAATTAATGTGTTTAATTAGATGCCTCACTGTTTGTGCTGAAGGACACCACCACAGTTATTAACGTTGGCCTTCAATGGAAATTTACTTAACGTGCTATTTATAATTGACTGACTTTAGTTTTCTATTGTAATTTAATTGTGCCCGTAACTAAAAGAGAATCAAATTATGAACACATTGTTAAATAAATTAACGGTATTTTTTTATGGTATGGTCTGATTCAACTGCTATGGGCCCATTTATTACAAATTACAGTATTTTTTTATGCTTCTGGGATTGCAGTCTAATGACCAGTAAAACCTTGCTGACATTGTAGGATGGAGGATGTGTATAAGAGTGGTAAGGGGTAGGAAGGACTTAGTAAATCATCAATTATCTTTTGAACTCAGGAACATCTTTTGCTGGAATGAATTATGTCATATGTCTGAGTTGTGATCCTTCCTACATAGGAGAAAGTGCATCTAATTATCGTGTAGTTCTGTTTAAAAAAAAAGAGTTCATTTTGCTTAAAATAAAAATGTATAATTATTGTATTTTATGTTAAATATTAGTACACACTACTATTAGTTTATTAAATCAATAAAAAAGCACATCAGTACAATTGTTTGTGTTTAGAATGAAGCTACCACAATAGATATTTACCAATATAATTGCTTATCTGCCTTCAATTTGTTTGTGTTTTGCTATAAATGAAGAATGTAGAACATAATCCATTAATGTCATAACTGAAAAAGCGAGAAAGCATGAAAACAAACACAATTTTATATTAATTTACAATAGGTTATACATATAAGCCATAGAACACAAACAAAATCTATATATAACATTCTAGGCTTGTTGACTTAGCTATACATTTTCAAATTAAAGTTTTAAATTGATGGCTAGACTATAATAGTTCATAATCATTACTGCTAAAGCAAAAATTAACAACAACATTTAACTTGCCAGTGTCTTGCACAATCTGATGTATGGAGAAGTTGGCAACTCAGTCAATGAACTTTGTGTATTGCTTGACAGCATGTGAATGGGAAGTTTCTCATTCCAATAACTGTATTGAAGTGTAGATAATCTCATCATACTATTGTATAGAAATGGACAATTAATGTACACACAGACATTGCAGAAATGATTTGGGGATATTAGCTGCAATGTAGTAGCATAAACAATATGAAATTAGCTTTTCTAGCTTACTTGATGAGTATGTTTGTGCTGAAGTTATGGATATTTGAATTAGCTGCATGTAACCTGTTTAAATTTCCTTTTAATTTAAATTACTAATTTGTTTTTTTAATCTTTTAACATGAACACAATAATGACAGCACATTCTATACTTATTATACACAGTGTCACATTTTTTTGACAATAATAGCATACTCAAATATTCTCAAGATACCTTAATCTTTCAAATAGCTATTACAATTTTATTAATCAATAGTCACAATTATGTCATTACAATAACAGTAACTTTATGAATGAACACAAATGTATGCAGATTGCTGGAGTATATGACTCAGTGTTATAGAGTGTTGACCTAACTCTGATGACAGATTATCTCCATTTAAATATGATTCACAATTATTTGGTAAAATTATATTACCAATTAAAATATTAACTTGTACATATAGAAGAGAAACATCAAGTTTGAAAAATGTTTTTTCCTCTCACATTAACAACACAGTGTGGTACTTTGACTGAATATTGAGAGGTATACTTGTAGCTTCAGACTATGTAGCCAGAAAGCTATCATATCTTATTAAAATGAATGAATGACTGAAGTAGAGAAGCTGAATTGTCATGAAATAGATAACATAAATTGCATTTATATTAGAATTATAATTGAAAATGTTCTCATTCTAACAGCCAAAATTATGTTAATTAAAACTTAACCAGATATTTCAACTTCATGCCAAAGTTCCCTTCAGGAGTCAACTGATAGGACTTTTGCAAGAAGTAGATGCATCAGGTTAAGATTCATTTAACAATTTTTATTGGCTGTTAGAATGAGAACATTTAGTTTTTATAATTATTTCATGACTGAATTTTATTAGAATAGTATTCAAAAAGCAGTTTAGCTAGCTGAGGATTAGCTAATATGTACTTATATATGTACTTTGCATATAGCTCATAGAAATCATATTATACAGGTATTTGTTAATGTGTTTGTTGATTGTTTGACAGTTAGTTTGTTAATAGAGTTTGGAATTTAGCATTCTAGAGTGGTGGTCAGCATTTACAATAAGTTTGAAACATCATTTTTCTGACGCATATAAAACTCTTTGCAACAATTTTAACACTGGTAAATATATAAATAAATTTTCTTACATTAACAAAATCTATTAATATGCTTAATAATGACTGGAGTAATTGTTCAGATTGCAAAGTTTCAGTAAATACAATAATTTTCACATTCAATTGTGTACTAATGTAAATTAAGAGAGAGAGATTAATATTATTGATTTATTTATAGCATCAGTGCATAAATATAGCTAATAATCAAGGAATACATACCAATTATTTTGTATTCTTGCTATTTCTACTAAACAGGTTAAATTTAAAGTTATGGAGTCATAAAATGATTATGAATAGATAGATACTTTATCTTATGCTTATTTTATATCTGATTAACAAAGCAGTATAGAAAAGAATATGTTTAGTGAAACTCTTAGGATGTTCACTTTAGCCTGGAGTTAAATAGTTTTTGACTGAAAGAAGTTACCAACAGTATAATGAGTTACTTTTTGTGTGTGAGTGTATTATTTATTTAAATATAGATGGGACAAGCCCATGATAGGCTAATTTCAAAGAACTGCAATAAAAACCAAGAGTATATGGTAATACCCATTATTTCAAGCCATTATTATGTGATCCAACATTTTTTATTCATTTGTAGATGTGTTTATAAATTATGACTAAAACTTTAAGTAAAGCTTTGTCCAATAGATATGTAAGTTGATTGACCAAGTAAAGTCTACCTCAACAGAAATTACTCCATACTTTTAAACAAATGCTCTCTTTATATTGGCAATAAACCATTAACTCACATTTTGTGTATTATGGAACATTTTTAAAAGTGTGCATATAAAATTTACTTTATTCTTTTCGCAAGTATGAAATTGGCTTTCTTTTAAACTATATTTGACTGATTAAGCATGTCATAGATGTAATCATTAAACTTGATCTGATACAGTTTTCAATAGTAAGGAATGAGTTGACTTAAAACAAAATATCTTCATGGCAGCCATAGCTGCCTGTCAAGGCTATATCCAGATATCTATAGATTGTGTTTTTATTTTGAAATATTATTTTATTGAATGCATTAATGTAAATTATGTACTAATCATGAATACAAAATTGTTTAAGAAAGGGCAATGATTGAGATAATACTACTTGTTTACAAAGCCACACCCAAAATGTAAACCATGATAGCCACTCAATAAAAGCACCAGGTTATATCACAGAACAGTCAGACTGAGGTCCAATTTCAGTCATGAATGATAACATGATTTATAGGCTTATGTTAGTAGCTCTTCTCCTTCAATGGAGTATCAGTCTAGCTACAAGTGACACCTTCCACATAGTGACCTCACCTGCTGCTCCATGTCCTGGAGAGTTCATTGGAGAACCTTGCCTCACTCTACAACAATATGTATCTAACCCAAGCATCAGTCATGGCAACATAACTCTGTTGTTTGAGACTGGAACTCACTCCGTGAGTCATGCCTTCTCTGCTTCTAATGCTCACAGTTATACTCTATCAGGTTACAATATATCAATAGAGTGTATTTCAAATACGGTGTCATTTACACTCACTTCTATTCAGCACCTCAACATAACAGGATTGAAATTATCAAACTGTGGCTCATTCACAGTTTCATCTAATTATACTTCATTTACTAAATTACAATTTTCTAACTGTGGCTCATTTTCTTTTAACTCTATTTCATACATGTTCTTTACCAGAGTTAATTATTCTAATTGTGGATCTTTGTCTGCTTCAGGAAGTACTGCAATAGAATGGTCATATGTAATATTTATGGCCAATGATAATGTTCAGTTTTCCAATTTAGAGTATTTGCATTTGATGAATTGCTCTTTCAATTCAAATATAAGATGTCCTCTTCTCAGACTATCAAATGTCAGGAATGGCAGTATTATATACAGTTCATTTAGTAACAATCAATACAGTGGTTGTAGAGGAGGAGTATTGTATTTGACGAATTCAGAACTAAACTTAATTAGCAGTGTGCTAGTAGGTAGTGCAAATAGAAGATTGCATAATGGAGGAGCCGTTTATGCAGTAAGGTCGAGTTTGGTGATTAGAAAATCGTATTTTTTAAATCACTATGCTTATTATTATGGTGGAGCTATCTTAACAAGCGACTGTCGAGTATATTCAGAAAACAATTATTTCATTCAAAACTATGTCCCTTACTACTATGGAGGTGCCATCTACATGACCAACAGTCTTCTTACTTTAGTAAACACAATATTTACTATGGTGGAGGATTATACTTCATAAATAATAATATCACTATTACTAACAGTAGCTTCATAGGAAACAGAGCAATTACTGGAGGAGGAATGTATATTGAGAATGCTAATAGTGTTACACATAATGGAAATACGTTTACACAAAACAATGGAGGAGGAGTTTATATTTCTAATGCTAATTAGCATACAAATAGATTTGAACAAAATAGAAGAGGAGGTAGTGGAGGAGGAGTATGCATTGTTCGTGTCGTTAACATAACTTCTAGTAATAATATTTTTACTGCTAATGATGCAAGTTATGGAAGTGGTGGAGGAATGTATATTGGCAGCTCTAACACTATCATTACCAATAATAATAGTTATGTAGGTAACAATGCAGGATATGAAGGAGAAGGAGTTTATTTTAATAGTAATAACAAGATTGATACTTACAATAATGAATTTGTTAACAATACAGCCAACTCAGGTGGGGCTATTTCTAGCAGATCACCTTTGTCATTATACAATACATATTTTACTGATAATTTGGCAACAAGATATGGTGGAAGTATTTATATGAATTCAGTTTCTAATATTTCTGTTGTGGTAACTGACTGTACATTTATTAATAATACAGCCATAACACAGGAGGAGGAGCTATCTATTCTAACAGTCGCTATTCTAATGTCACTCTAGCATCCTCAAGATTCAGCTATAACTCGGCCTCCTACTGCAGTGTGTTAGACATAGACGAATACTATCACTTCAGTGTTAACTTAACAGACAGTGTATTCACACACAACACTGCTACAGGACAACTCATAGGAGGGGGCGTGGCATGCATCAGGAATGCCTCTATTGATATCATCAGAAG
>WLWI01003126.1_pt1 | contig 14222 bp, 8 predicted proteins | sample 6701501 | NCBI WGS metagenome assembly WLWI01 (sample SAMN12718690, study PRJNA515312) | sponge metagenome | isolation source: marine sponge | host: Mycale hentscheli | place: New Zealand: South Island, Marlborough, Capsize Point | collected 2014-11-01
AATGACTACAGAATAACAGGGGCATTGCCCCTATACTCTATAATGTATTAAAGGAAGAGAAACTCAGATAAATAAGTCTTGGTGCCCCCCCCCCCCCTAAACTGTACGAAACCAGTAAAGGACCAATTATATCTTTTCTTCTGTACAAAACGGATCTAATGCTTCACAATTTTTTTTCCATATATATTTCTTGAACAGCATCAATTGAGCCTATCCGTCCATTGCTACCACACAATGCAGCACATCCACTTTAATTGCCTCTGCTTCCTACAGCTACTTATGCTGTGTCCTGTCCTGTCATGTATCTACAGATGTATCCGCCAGGGAGGATGCTTGAGCAAGACAGTTAAGTGGCAATAAATGTCTCAATACTAAGAGAGTTCCCTTGAGCAGAAGCAATGGTGACTATATTTAAGCTGATAAAGAAAACATGAAACAACACTTCAACTAACTCACTTCTCTTTCTCTAAATCGTCGATACCACGTACGGAAGTAGCAGCTGTGTCCTCATTACCATGAGATGCATCATCTTCTCCCTCGTTAGCCGAGCGAGAACGTAATCTGACACTCACCAAACCTGTCTCATTTCCTGCCTGCTCAGTCTGAACAAAACACATAATAATAATAATAATAATAAAAAATACCAAAACTAATGATAATAATAAGAATAATAATTAGTGCAGCACCGAAATAGATAAAGCCAAAATTTTATGGCCGATTTTTTTTTTTAATTCAGCTGATAGCAAATCTTATGTATAATATTATACAATTCTGTGTAGCAATATCAGTAATGTGTGAGTGCTTCACCAATAATTCAATAATTTAGTAAAAATTCCGGCTTTGAAGTTTTGATATTAGCAGTATATTGCTTGAATGACAGGCAATATAATTATTCAGTGATGTGTAGAATATTGGAGTCAAGTTTGATTTTAATTAATGAGGCACATACATCAATGTTTTCAGAAAAAAGATTTTTTAAAACTCGGGGGGGGGGGGGGCAAAAAAAGAAAAGAGAGTGGGTGTAAAAGAAGGAAAGATAGAGGGGAAAGAAAGAACAAGAGACAAAAAATAAGCAAGACTTGAACCATAGCAGTCGTGCGTAGGACTCAGTTAGGGTAACTGCCAATACCAGTGTTTATTATTTAGATTTAATTGGATCATACCTATGAGAATACAATTATCAGTGCAACTCTAATAATTATTATAATAATAATAACAAAAACAATAATAATAATAACAATAATAATGATAATGGTTATGATAATAATAACAACAATAAAGCACCAAAGGTGCGAACCCATAGGGCAACAACATCATTCCTTAAACCTAAAGAATGATTTATTTGGCTATTCCCAATCAGGTATCATCAATATAGGTGGGGCAGTGAAAATGGTAGAGAGATATGCTGTCTTCACAAGAGAAGCAAAACATGCAAAAACACTCACCAGTACATACAGTTTCCACATGAAACTCCAAATACAGCACAGCACAAAGCTAAACTACTGCGGGCAGCAATAACTCGCTTACTCTTGTGACAACAAGGGACATAAGCTAGTATCCTATGCTGAACTGACAGCTCCGTATAAACAGCCCGAAATAAAAAAGTAGCACAATAAAAGGTCTTAAAATCGTCAATACGAGTAAGTTCATACAATTGCCAGTAATCTCCAAAATCAGAGCATGACAGACAGACAGACAGCACAACTACTACAATCCTCTTGAGCATGCATGCTGAGGGTTAATAAGTCATCACGAGTTAGAGTATGTAAATATGTGCTACTGCTACAACACCTCTATGTAATAGAACTTAAAACTAAAAAGTCCTTTCCTTTTAGCCTGCATTTACGTACATGTGTGCAGAGCGTAACAGACAGGATAACTACTATAACTCTCACACACAAGCGCACAGAGGGTTAACAATAGAAATCACAAAAAAAAGTTCAATTCAATACATTCACACCTCTTCCCATTAGATAAACATGGCTGCTGACCCTACTGGGAGAAAGCAAAACAAGCACAAGCCTCACTACTTACAAAAAATAACAAAAATCAATTAAGAAAACAACAACAACATAATCTAGCCAATAACACGATATTCAACTCTAAAATTTTCTAACAGCAACTATCAAGCACCACCTAAACTATGCGGTAATGACAGTGAGCTTGCCCTCACCAGTGATCAAGCAGGTAAGGATGATAGCCATACTCCAGCACTTTTCCTGAGCAGCTAATTTATGAACCCTCCCCCTAAAACCCTCCCTAACTATATTATATGACCTTGTGAGTAAGCGCATGAAAGCTTCAGACAGTTGCTCCTACGACACCATGACAGATTGTTTAGGGCACTCTTGACATCACACTTCATTGAGAGAGGTGAGACTTAACAATCCATTGAGGGGTTTCTAGGTCAGCTAAACCCTTACCAAACTACCAACACACACACTTCAATTAGAGTAGGACCAAATAAAGTATTGTGTGCACAAGGGCTGGGTATAAAATCATAATTGTAATAACGATTCAGTCAAATTTGCTATTGCTACTATTATTGTTAATTTAATAATGGTGTGTGATGTTACAACTAATATAAATACTGAACAAAACATCTCATTGTACTACACGTATGTGTAGTACAATTGTGTCCAAGTCAATTAGCTACCAACCAAGGATAATTTTTGTTCGATTATCACAAGATAAAAGGTACTTTGCTAAAAACAGTGTTCAGGTTCACACTTATGGTGCCCGTAAAACGGCAATGCATGATTTAAGGTTTTCTCATTCAATTGGGCCGAATTATTCAAGTCAAGAGGGTACAAGATCTGCCTATAGTAGACTGCAACTATTGCAGGGAAAGACTATCCATCCACTAACCAGGGGTAGTAAAGATTAGAGAAGAAGAAATGTCAGCACCCATGTAAGATGACATCTTGAAACCTGTGCTCACCTTTTGAACTATATAAGTTTTATAAGACTTTCAGTCAGCACTAAGTTATGGATCCTAACTTTTCGGTGCTTTTGACAAACGAATGGACACCCAGGGTTATTTACTCACGCAAACAAAGCCCTATTCCGATGAAATATTATAGACTTCCCTTACACAAGATTGAGCTTACAGTGCCTATCGGAGTTTGAAGATCACCGTCAGACCCGTACTTCCTATGACTAGGTTTAATGAGGGGAGCTGAGCCGCCTCGGCTCTCTCCAGAGGAATCCTTAGCGCCCGCCTCCTCCAACGTAGCCGACATCTTTTCCAGAGGACAAGTCCAAAAAAAATAGGTAAAGTATGATGTAAATTAAGTCACATGATCCAATTGACACCATTTGTTTTGATCCGTACTTAAACTCCACCTACACTTCCTCCCTTTGCCCCATCCCCCCTATCTAATATTGTTTGCGCATGCCTTAGTTTGGAAACCTTGCACGCGCAAAAATACGGAACCGTACGGGACAGCGTTGGGACGTAAAAGGAAGATGTCGACATTACGTTGCGGCACCTACAGCAACTTGAATTGCATTTAGCAGCTGAAAATGAGCGAACTAGAAGGTAGGGAAGGAATTATATAGCTATCATAGCTATAAGTATTGAGCCTTGTGTGGCACTTCTGAATTCCAGGTGAAAAAGATGACTTGTTGCCTTCTGAGAGTCTATCCATATCACTAGATTCCAATTCAACTTTAGAAGAGTGTCCAAAAATATTTGATACTTCAAATCCCCACACAGAAGTGCTTACTGCTTGGACCAGTATCACTGGCAACGACAAAATACCAGCTGTTGAATGTGAGCAAAATTGTTCAGGAGAATGCCAAGAATTTCTGGACATTGACCTGGAAGAGCAAGATAATGAACTGGAACTACATGGTGTACCAATCTCCTCTGCACTTCTGGAAGATAATATGAAGTCAAAAACTCATGTAAGTTGAATGAATTAATGCCCTTTTGTGTTAAGTTATGGATGAAGAGTTTAATGATACATAATTGGGTGAATATGTTGCTCATTTAATGGTCTCCACTGATAGCATTTATTGAATAGAATATTATGTTTGGCCAAAAAATCTATATAGCAAATCTCAAGCTAAGCTTAAGCCTGTGATAAATATATTATATTATCTTCACAATTTTACATGCAAATTGGTAGCTACAGAAATAAATAGTAGCAAACGAACCCAATACACAAAAAAATTGGAATTTACAAGTTTTTTCTCCAAATTATTATGGTAAAGCACAGTAAATACTATTAATTACCTTGTTGACAAGCTGGAACAGAAATTTATTTAAAAAGTACAATAGAAAGTCATTTCATCTGAAATAGAGGCAATACTACTACTACGATGACTACTACTACTACTACTACTAATAATAATAATAATAATACCAACAATAATAATGAAAATATTAGCTAAATTCAAGCTGAATGAATATACATTATGCAAGTTCCATGTATAGACCCGCATGTTCAAAGTTGTAGAAGTGGTGACAAAAGCAGGAGAAGAGAAAACAACCTGTGCCAGACTTGTAGACTTGGGTACATCTACCATAAGCAGGTGTCCCTGAATAGAGGTGAGCTGCAAGACGACAACGTACATACAGCCTGGGAAGAAGGCCAAGTACTCAAAGACATGTACAGCGGTCTCTTCCTGCAACGTTAAAATGATGCCTGTGAACAAATGTTCAATAGCAGAATAATCCAAGTAGAAATGGCAAGCATGTATAGCATGTTGACATTGCTGTTCACTAATAACATGATCTTCATTTGACGAGTGACTACTCGCAAGCATGCACAGGCTGTACTCCAAGTTGCAAAATTGAGCCATTTGTCAGGCATTCCTGGAACACGGAATGAACTAAAGTGCTGATTGGGCTTTTAGTGGTGTGTGTGTGTGTGTGTGTGTGTGTGTGTGTGCATTCGTTTCATACTTGCATTCATTTGTCATGTTTCAGAAGTGTGCTTCCATTTAGTGGCACGCTCTGAAGCAGGTACTTTGTCCAGTTGATGTTCCCATACTCATCTACTTGCTGACTCAGATGAGCAAATTTGCAGAAGTTTTATTTGAATTGCACTTGTAAGGGAATTTATTCTTGTTCTTATAGTGTACAATATGTTTGTTAAGTGATAAACATAAGAACATACTAGAATGGCAAGCTAAACACTTTATTTCGGAACTATTCATGATTTATTATTAGACCAAAATTAAAAAAAAAAACAGAACAGATAATACCAAAATAGAAAATATAATTTCACATAATATATTTTTATTGAATAATTATAATAAAGTTCATAAGAAAGGGCCTGAGGGTGTTAACACTTCAGAGGGAGTAAGAACTATTGGACACTGTTTTGCTGCAACAAAACCTTTAAGTTTATTAAAGCCGATATTCTACATATACGTTATAAAAATTTCTTACATTGAGTCTAATTATACACTATTTATATAGTTTACTACATATCTTATACAATACAGTTTCTACCAGTACTACTATAGTACTGCTAACTGCTCCTTACCTACACAATTAGCGAATCAATTCCACAACGGGGTTCCTAAAAGACTGGATACCTTAAAATTTCAATGTGTTAAGCCATATTATGTTGTAGAATGATTACAAATACAAAAGCCTACCAATTATGAACAACTTAGTGAGGTTCCATAGCTCCTCAAGGTACAAAGAGTGCAGGAGTGTGGACATTGTTAGCACTCTGCGTGCTAAGTGACCGCATCTCTAATTGTCCAAGTCTGGATTCACGATTCTAATGTAATACTGTAACTAGCCGGTAACACTTCTGTGAGACAGTTGCCATGAATTTATTGGTTGTTGGTGTTTCCACTCATAAGCTCAGCCATTGGAGCTATGGCTGCTACTGTAACTGTAGAAATGGTTAAAAACAGATTCCTAAGTATAACAATGTTTATCATTCAACAGAGACACTGGTTTATAATTATATAGGACAAATTTGTTATTGCAACAGACTACTAATTTCACTAACTATAGTTTTGATTTAGCTTAGTGAGTAACAATAAACTTCATGTAGTGGGAAAGGTCTGGTATGTAACTTACAATACCATGTAGCAACACTTCTCCTTCGTAAATGTATGTTGTCTATCCTGGTATGTGTAAATTTACTCAAGAATTAAAATTTATAGCCATGCAATGGGATGTGTACAGGAGTGCTTGTTGCAAACATTGAACTGATTATTTCTTATTTTATCTATTGTAGAAAGTATACCCCTTCCAAAGAGCTGTTGTTCTTCATCCTCCTCCCGATTTCTTCATGCTGTCCCTGTTTGCCACTATTTGCTGCTTCTTACCAACTGGAATAATAGCTATTGTTAAGAGTTCTGAAGTGAGTCAGTCTTTTGTACCAAATATTATGTGCAATAATACTTTGAAGGACGATATATTTTGTAATAATACCTTCACTATTGTTTTACAAAGAGAATGGGCTCTTAATGAATTGTAAAAGAGAATGGGCTCACAAGAACTTGCTATAAGGCTTATGACTTGTTATACAAATGGAATGAGTTTATATAATGTACAAATGGAATACACTTCACATCCACTGCTTCCCTCAGTTTTCACTCGTTAGAAAAATCTCAGCTGTTGATAGCCCGTAATGAAATATAGCTTGCATTAATTTGCAAAGGAAGGTGCTAATGTGAAAACAATGATGGTAATAGTGGTACTGGTCTTAGAGGGTTGATCCCATCCACCATAGTGAGTCTCACCAGAAACATCAGGAATGCTTAGGGAAGAAACTGTCAAGATGACCACATTGTTTATGTGATATGCTTATTTAACGGTATTAAATAAACTTATCACTGCTGATAGCTTAACCTCAATTGTACTATGAAAAATTATCATTGTTTGTTTTTAAAAGTAGGAAATCAGTCAAACTCAATATTATGATTGTATTTTAGAGTTTATTTGCTTATTTTGCTACTTGAGCAAAGAAAATTTAGAAACATAAGCATTTCTTCAACACTCAGCTGCCATTGGCCGTAAAAGTTTTAATAAAAAATATACTTTTATTGCATTCAAGTGTGAACCTCATTAAAAATGTATATGAATAGATCATAAGCAGCTGATAGTAGCAGTGCTGTATATTAAACTTTAAGAACTATGAACTCTACAAGTAAATTTATTGGTACAGCTTATTGCTCTCAAACTTTCCCTTATCATTCCACTCACACAATTAGGTAAGGGACTCCAGACCACCACACTTGGGGCTCTTTGACTGAACTCACTAATCTGCTACAACTAGTCTAAGTCATGAAGTAATTAACTCACAGCACTTGCTCTTTAAAAAAAAAATCGCATTAGTCGCCGGGGAATCGAACCCAGGACCTCTGGCTTTAGCCACCAGTGCTCTAGCCACTGAGCTATGACAAACTGTAAAGGTCTTGGATATCATGGGTTGTCGTATAGCTCAGTGGCTAGAGCACTGGTGGCTAGAGCACTGGTGGCTAAAGCCAGAGGTCCTGGGTTTTTTCTTCACATTTTGCCTTTGCTTTCTTTAAACACCTTAACATGTATATGATTTAGTGTCAGCAAAAAATGATTGTGTCTTGAGGGCCTTCCCTTTACCGGCCAGATAACTTGTATATTCAACCTCTTCTGTGCCTACACAAAGTCATTTCTTATTTCCCCTCTTACTTCGGAAGAACAGTACAGAAAAAAGGGGGCCAATATTTAAATATAGTTAGTCTAGTCATTCCTACATGCTCAGTTCAGACCAAGGATGAGATTATGAACGTTAAAATACTTTCAAATGGTGGTACAGTATGGTTAAATGGTAAAGTATGGTTAAATGGTAAAGTATGGTTAAATGGGTAAGGTATCATTAAAAATAGACCAAATTGTGAAACTGTAATTAAATGCTATGCAAGTTAGCTTGCGTTCATCGTCCTATGATATTTCTAATCTCAGACTGGTAAACTCTACAAGCAGGGCATGCTGCATGAGGCCAAACAAGTTTCCAAGAAGGCTCGCTACTGGATCCGGGTGTCTATTTATATTGGATTGGGACTCTACATCTTTATTGGACTTATTCTGTGCATTGCTTTTCTGTCACACTTTACTAATCAATCTGACATTTGATCGACCATTTGTTTAAATCTCATTCAGTACAATTTTCATAACTGCTGCCAATTTGCATTTTCATCTCATCAGCTGATTTTTAATTTACAATCTATTTACACCAATGAATTGCCTTATGAATTTGTGAAAAATAAATGGAAAATGAAAAAAAAATTATTTATCATGTAAGATATCATGTTATGAGAATGGAATGTTGGTGTAGAATTTAGTAGCCAAACACTTTAATTGTAAAATTTGCTTTTGCTGCTGTAAATTTCACTACATAAAACAACAACAAACAATATGTAGCTAAGATAAAATACTGAGTTTCAGCTTAAAAGGTGAAAACGTTATGCAAACTCATCCGAAGGTGTTCACTATTTCGATAGAGATAATACGTACGTTCTAGTTGTTCATGAAGTACAAAATGGGATTGCGCTGTAATATTTTGCGAAGTGCGTATTTAACTAGAGGTGTGCTAACTTGTTATATTGTGGACCGTCATTCTCCGGTTCGTCATGGAATTAGCAGTTATTGTTGCTTCACTGGTAGCACTGTCTGTAAAGGGTGAAGATGTGAACTCCAGAAATGTTTTGTTCGTCAGTGCCATCTGTACCACTGAAAATTTTAGTCCCGATGATTATATGGATTCATCGTCACCTCAGTCGTTCAATTCCAGCGAGTTGTTCAGCGTTACTACGGCGTATGCGGGACCTTCCATAAGTGTAAGACGAGATGTGGATTGAAAAAACGAATTTTTTTAAAGATATTTATTGTTGTTTTTGTGGTTTTATGATTCTTCTTAGGGCAATATTCACGTTTTACTTGAAGAACTAGTCCATTCTAGGCATCAGTATGCAGTGATTCATCCAGGGTGTTTTAGAAACAACCAAGTGATAGCAGACATCACAAGATTCTTCAATTCCACTTTGGTGAGAATTATTTATAGAACCTGTGGAGAACATTACTGGCATTTTGTATCTCTTTTTCAGATTAGTTTTGCATTTTCTGGGTCTTCTACTGTTCCTCATCCTAATCATGTGAGGATGTTGCCCAGTGAGAGACATCTAGGGGAAGGAGTGGTCGCGATCCTTAAATATTATGGATGGAAGACAATGCACATATTCTCTGAAGACTATCCAGTATTTGAATCGGTATGTCATGAAATATTTTGAATTTTCTACAGTAGAAAGATTCACGTTTAGTGTAGAGCTATCAATATTAACTGCGCAAGATGATTTGTTGTTGTTATTGTTGTGTTTGTGCATAATTTATTGTTCTTAATGCTAGACCGTGTTTCTCTCTTAATTTAGCTATTTTGCTTCTAAAAAATTTTAAAAAAATGTATTATAGAATAAGGGGATAACTAACTAATGTGTAGTAAAGGAACCAAAATAACTTGAAACAATACTTATAGCTTCTAAAATTCGCCATAATACTAGTGGTGTGCTTGAGCACAAATGGCGAGCGAGCCTTAAACTACACTATTGTTAAATGATTGATTTTAACAACTAACACTCAAGCTACTAAAATAAAGTCGAGTTTTTAAATTACGTATATGCGGTAAAGGGGATTCAATGCCATAGTAACCGCTCCCCGCAACTGTTTGAAGCAACAAAATCAAGTCACGTTATTTAAAGTTTTCTTTGTGACATTCTTAATAGTAGTTGTAACGCACAATACTTTCACACAACTGAACATACCAACGCAAGACTTACCTTCGTGGTTCGTCTAGTGGACAATGCATTTACAAGTTAATGCTGTTGAGTAGGGCTTATAACTGTGACAAATAGCGACTAACTCGAATAGAAATGGAGCTCCATAAGTTTTTGCTTTTTAACTGCACCCGCAAAAGAATTCAAAGCGGTAAACAATTCAATTTCTAAGGTGATACAGGTAATGGTCGCTAAACCGGAGGATTCTGTTTAGTAAAGTTTAGGAAAGTCGAACGCGGAGCGAACACAAAAATACGGAGGGTCAAAGTACAAAATGACATACATACGTCCAAACATATATATAAATAAATAAACAAACATCCCCGATTTTCAATTGTGTTACCCCTGTAAGTGTCTCGCTCGCTACGCTCGCTCGCCAATTATATTTTAGCTAATATTGTTAGAATTTTTTAAAATTTTAATTGAATTATTATAGCACCGGGTATGTCCTCACAGTATTTCAAATTTAGTTTATCCTGTGTTATTTACATAATTTTATTGACTGATAATAGAATTTAGTTTATTTGGGAATCTAATATTAAGGCACAATAATGTGTACCATTAGGCCTAATCAATTGAAATTGAAAACATGTCATCTTATCTATCTCTTTCATAAAACAGAAGCAGAAACATGCCAGCACACATGCATCATCATGAGTTTCATAAAGCAGTTTATGTGAAAGCTATGTTAAGCGTATCTTCATGTGATTGAAAACAAACTATCAGATAGATGTGCTGCATGTATTAGCCTACCTGTCATATAAGGCTGCCCCAAGGCCATGCCATGTGCATCAGCTTTTGCAAATTTGTAAGCATGAAGCTAGCATAAGTAAACAAGCAGAGTATTAACATATACCAGAAGGATTCGATGGCTGGTTTATCCACTCCATTATAACAAAAATATTATTAGAAGTTAAATCAACATGAAATGAAACGAAAGATGATAATATTTGGTAATGTTGTACAACTTACAGGTTCAATCCAGTGAAAAAAATAATGTGGTATTCATATGCGTCCGTGATGTGATTCAGATGATAAGATAAGCTTGTTACCTCAACTGAACTATAATGGTGGAAACAGTTCCCATGCACTCCCCACTCTCTATAACATTACATTAGGCTTCCACACATTTTATTGTATCTACGAGTCCTACTTCAAGTATTTCATTTCTAAGTTTTCTGACCCCTTGGCATTTGTTATTGTTTTTTTTTTGTTTTTTTTTTATTCTTTGAAAACTTTTAAGAATAGGTTGAAGAAGCTGCTTGTGACACTTTATAGACTCACTTAAAGTGAAATCAGCTCACATCACTCCATTTATTGGCTCAACGCTTCCTAAAAATCAGGACCAGTCCTTGTACTTAGCATAAAAAAAGCAGGCAATATATACTGTGTGTGAAAGAATGATATAATTCTCGTGCCTCTCTTAGGTTATCAATATTGTATCTATTTATAGTAAGATATGAACGAGCTAGGAAATTTTTTTTTTTCTAAAATGCAATACCTTGCTTTTCTTTTTAATATCAAATATGGTATTGTCCTTGTATTGTTTCAGTTTTAGTTGTTGTTGTAACTCTACATTCTCAGCAGTTTCACATTCAGTGTAATATCAGATTGAGTGAAAGTGGCGTACTGTTATGTGTGTAATATTTGCTGTAAGTGTTACTTACACAGAAGTATCAACATTGTCTTCACAAATACTCATATCTGAGGTATGTCAATCAACATACTTCACACTTGCACAGTTAGAGAGATTGGTGAAAAATTGTTCACTTTGTGATGGTAGTAAAAACCTGGTACATTGCCATGACTTAAAGAATATTACAAGGCCATAACTGTTTGAGTTTTTACCTGATGGCAGCTGCTATCAAGGCATGCCAAAATAGTATTTGTTCTTTTGCTTTATTCTGTTTTCATCTATTTGGTAAAGGGATCTCAAAAGCATAATAGCAAATGTGATCTGTATCATTCTCAGCAAAACCTGTCCTGCTCATTAATTTATCTGCTTAGTACTGACACACCAGGGAAAAACCAGCATTAATAACAAAGAGTGACCCAGATGTATGAAGACTATAACATCAGGTAAAATTTAACATCCAAAAAAAATATTTTAAAAAATATCAGTTGCAGGTAAATCTAGGTATACCTTTGTACATCAATAAACTTGGTTATTGGGGTTGAGGGGGGGAAGGGAGGGAGGGGGATGGCTCACTTGGTCACAACAATTTTATCAAAATAGTTCGTCTGTCTAACCTCTAATCAAAAACATTTTTTTGTTCCACCAGTTCAGTTGAAGTCAAAATGAATATACCAGTTATTTTTCCCCACATATTTTTTTTATTCTGTCTGAATCTTGATGACTTTCTTATTATTGAAGTATGAGAAAGTGCAGGGACGAAGTCAGACATTGTCTAATAGATCTAGATGAAGTGAGTAGCCCTACTGCAGTAGAACATCCAAATTGAGAACAATTGGGACCAGGACTTTAATCACTTCACAAATAAGATGGCTTCTTATTGTAATTTAAGAGGTGGTAAGCAATAAAATTTCTAGTGGAGGGGGCAAGCAGAAAATTCACTAAAATAGAAGTAATTTTGTATATTGATCTTGGACAAAGCAGCTAAAGCTTGCATTCTTAGACCAGCCACCATAAATAAATAAACTAGCTATGCCTCCATGCAACCCAGCGAGAAACATTTAAAGATCTACCATTTTTACCCTTTATCGCAAGACAACTGAACTTTTATTGTTATAATCACTCTTACATGTATAAACATCATCCGAAATATATTAATTGTAATAATAGCAAATTTTCTTGTTCTAACAGCCAATATTATTAATTAAAACTTAACCCAATGTTTCAACTTCTTGCCGAAGTTCTCTTTAAGTCTGAGGCAAATGACATATATTGGCTGTTAGAATGAGAAAAATGTGCTATTGTTTTAATTATTTCACAGCCAAGAATGACTGAATTGTATTATTAATTATGTTTGTATAGAAAGTGTTAGTTTTTACTACCTGTTACCAACTTATACTTAACTGTTATATGAAAGGTTACACTATTAAATCAACACCACAGATTTAATGATATCCGTTCAAACACAATCATTGAGATTTAAATAAATTGGTGGATAAAAACGGCATAAGCAAAAAAAATTTCAGTTATTTGGAATCGACCACAAAGTAAAAGGTTGATTTTTTATTGCCCTGCAGCTGAAATACTTCTTAGGTCATATTAATACTATGTAGCTATGAATACTTTAATTTCTATCACAAATAATTCCTTCAAAATCTGTATTGATCTGCTTAACTATTGGTATGGCTCTTATGTATGAAATTTTTTTGATCATGAATCCAATTTTCTTGATAGCTACATTCGTTTTACTTGTCAATTTAAACCTATTTAAGATTTCTTCCTTCTGTGCTTATATACACTGAGATAGTTCAGGAAAAAGACAGCAGGAGAGGGAAACTGACGTAATCTTAACCAATGGTAGGGGCTGGTAACAGTGGATTAAAGAATACCTGGTGCTACTGCATTCTTAATTTGCAAAAAGTTAAAACATCAAGGACCACTGTGTGGCAGTGTACTTGATAGTCATCAATATTATTGAGACTATTGCTTTTTTTATTGTTATTGTTGTTGTTGTTCACCACAGATCTTTGCTATCATTAGAGAAGAAGTTAATGTCACTCAGTCACTCATTTCAAATGCCACACAGATACATTTTGTAAGTGAACGTGACACACAGTAATTAGTATCAGTTGTTAGTGCTATACAGTACTGTGGTAGTAATAAAGCTAGTTTAGTGGAGTACCTGGTAAGAATTTTGGTAGGTAATTAATAAGCGGTCTAGACTTCAAATTAGAAACATGCACTCACATTTAGTAAAAGGGACACTGTTTTCCAAATTGCAGTTGTTAGTTTATTCTTCATAAGAAGTAGCTTCCATTTATAGCTCTTCTAAAGATTTATTGTACCAGCTAATCCTGTGTACTCTAACAGTAAGATGAAAGTGGCTTTTAGCTATTAATTCTTGGGAAATTGTTCATTGTGCAGCTGGCAAATTAATCTCAGCATAAAACCCAATGTGCAAGTGGTAAAGTATAGTCAATTGTATTTGCTGCTCTTTACAGCTAGCCAACAACAGGATAATTTTGCTCAATATGTTCCCAAGTGCAGCAAGGAAAGTGATATGTGAGGTGAGCTCAACAATGTAATGTTTATTTGATCTTGCAATTCGTATCTATTTCTAATGCTCATTTGACTATTTCATGGAGTGAGAGGATCATTTAGAAAGTGAACAGATAAGGTTGTGAATTGGCTACATCAATTTGTTTAATTTGTTGTCATCATATTTTTTTTTCTTGGCTAGAATGATTTCACTTTTACTAAAACAGTCTCTTTATGGGAATTGTTGAGTTTTCAACATGGGTCTATC
>WLWI01003127.1_pt1 | contig 14222 bp, 11 predicted proteins | sample 6701501 | NCBI WGS metagenome assembly WLWI01 (sample SAMN12718690, study PRJNA515312) | sponge metagenome | isolation source: marine sponge | host: Mycale hentscheli | place: New Zealand: South Island, Marlborough, Capsize Point | collected 2014-11-01
AAAATTGTAATAAAAAAAAACAACAAAAAAAAAATTTTTTTTTATATAAAAAAAAAAAAAAAAAAAAAAAACAGCCCCCCCCCCCCCCCCCCACCTCAGAAAAAGAAATCCTATATGAAGTCTTGCCCTAGCTTCCCTGACAAATTTTTGATAGAACCCAGGAGTATACTCTGTTACTAGTATTGATGATGTTGTTGTCATGTGATGTATGTATGTTTGTGTGTTCATGTGATGTATGTTTGTGTGTTAGGTAGTGACAGATACTCCAAAAGAGCAAGAACCAAGACGACTCCTCAGGTATGAAGGGGTGTGGCTAACAGGCTGTTATAGATGTAGCCATCATGAAAATGAGTTGTGAGAAAAAGAGAGTATCACCAGAAGAAGTGTGATTAGCAAAGAGAACCATTTGCTGTGATCAATTATGGAGTCCTGAATAACCGGGGCAGCAGGATTTGTGGTTGTTTGTGGTAAAACTCATGGACTCAGAGTGTTAACCCTCAGCACGCATGTGTGTACACGCATTAACCCTCAGCACACATGTGTGTACACGCATTAACCCTCAGCACACATGTGTGTACACGCATTAACCCTCAGCACACATGTGTGTACACGTATTAACCCTCAGCACACATGTGTGTACACGTATTAACCCTCAGCACACATGTGTGTACACGTATTAACCCTCAGCACACATGTGTGTACACGCATTAACCCTCAGCACACATGTGTGTACACGTATTAACCCTCAGAGTACATGTGTGCAAATTCTGAGTTACACAAGTTTGAATTAGGTGTAGTGTGGAGGCTAGGTATACATCAAAATGGCCAGTAATTCTCTGTCAGGACGGTCAACTAGATATGAGGTAGACACTGTCATAGCTACATATGTTGGATAGTAATGACTGAAAGTTGGACAAACCTACTGTAATAGTGTTTTGGTTAATAAATTTTGCAACAGGACTGACTAATATGTGTAATATAAAGTGCCCCAGTGTTACACACGTAGTACTAAGTGTGACAGGTCTTACTATAACTACTCCTTGGCGAGCGAGCATAGCGAGCGAGACACTTTCAGGGGTAACACAATTGAAAATCGGGGATATTTGTTTGTTCATATATATGTGACCGGTTTTGGGAAAATCGGCCTAAACGCGGCAAACAATTTTTTTCAGTATCCCCGGGTAAAGCCTTATGGGTCGATTTTTTTCGAAAAATTTTTTATGGCAGAAATGGATAGACACCAGTTAGCTCTAGCTTATGACGCAGTTGTAATCTCTGGCGTGCTCTAGAACTCACACTAGGAGGCTAGAAACACTAGCCGGTTGGACTCGTGTACGGAGAGTTGCTAAGAAATTATTGGCGGGCTTTTCACTAACAGCCGGGAAAAAACTGTAGCTAACTAATTGACGTACTATTCTACATAATTCACGTACTCACGCAATTCTCGCCATCATAGTTTCTTAAGGAGCCCTGCATTAAGCCTTTTAGACTTCTTTCAATCTGCCTGAAACCGGTTTATTCCCATAGTGTCCCGGAGACACGCAGTAATAGTATACGGACACAAGGCACGCCCCCTGACCTTAGCAACACCTTTACCCGGCGTTTTTTCGAAATAAGCAATAATAAGTTTAGCAAAAATACTGAAGTGTTGTAGTGCGTAGGGCGAAGACGGCTTGTGCTACAGCTTCCAAATTAGGAGGACAGCATCCCAAGGCCCCGTGCAGCCTACTGGTAGATTAAAATAGAAAACTTTAGATGCCGCGTTTAGGCCGATTTTCCCAAAACCGGTCACATATATACATGCAGATATATAAACACATATTCTCATACACTAACTTACATCTAGTGATTGCATGAACTACCTTGCATAAACGGCTCAACAACGTCTTACAGAACAACACACCAGGCTGAACCCATGAAGTAAGCTTAATTTTGGATGCAACTAGAATTTAATGTAACAAGCTCTTGACAAGGTTGTCAATGTATGCGAAAATGTCTTGCTCCTCAAAAATGTGTCTCAAATTCTTGTGACAGGAATTATAGCTAACCCTTTGCTGCATCCATCGAATGGACGGCTCAAATACAAGCTACAAGCTCAGATCCATCTACAATTAATATCAGACAGACTGAAAATATTAACTTCGCCACACCATGTAACAATACATACAGGATCTGAACACTCAAGAATAACAAGATTTTAATCAGCGCATTCCCAGTTACTTAGTTCTGCTGCAACAAAACAAAGGAAATTTATTAGTACGGTTAGTTGCCCTGGATCCACCCCCCTTCCCCTCCCCCAGAATTTTTGACCAAACACTGATCGTACACGAAGTATACACACTTTTACATAGGCATGTGCATCAAAGTAGTAAGGGTTTCAAAAATGGGTGTGGCTAAATACAGCAGTATTTACTACCACCAGCGAAAAATCCTTATGACACCCTGGTCGGTGATGTCATCACTAATTCATATTATGAGAAAGCTTCAGCTACTCCATACAGCTCCCCACAACTCCCTTAATCAAACAGAAGAAGGCCAAGTTTCAAGATCTGCTCAATGACCTCATTTGAAGGGAAAATAAATTGATACAAGTTGAAGCCACGCAAATCAAACACCTGTTGTTCCTCCAGAGCCTTTATGAGAGATGGGCAGTCATTATAACTGATATAAATCTATCTTAAACCAAGCAATAGAATGGTTAAAAAACAACAAAAACAAACAAAAAAACAAAAAAAAACAACAACAACTAAAAAACAACAAAAACTAACAAACAAAACAACAAACAAACCTAATTACTTTATATTGCAATTGTTGAGGCTCTACTACTATACATAATATGCTCATCTTATCTGTCAGATGATGGTCACTTTCAATCACTAAAATCCGAATTACATCGATAATGACCATAACACAGCAAGTGAAGACTGTATGGAAAGAATGATAATTGGGTACTTGCTAGCATTTGCGTAGTTATTTGCCACCAACCTATTAACAATCACGACAACATCGATTGTGTACACACATCATACTCAACACATGTAAAAACTGAATTATCGTAACAACCAGTTACAATAACTTAAAGTCCATGAATGATGTATTTGAACCAATAAATAGATCACTATTACCAAACAAGAAGCCTGACTAAACCATGCGATAGACTCAAGCCTGCACAGATGTTATTGAGGATTATGGAAACTCTGTGAACAATTACATAAGGTTTAAAAAAGACACATGTTTAGACCTAGTTAATAATGAGGATCCAGTGTGCTGTAGCGGGGGGAGGGGCCATAGACCACAGAGCACACTTAGGCGGGGTGCGCATGCGATTAGGGAATATTGGTGGTAGCAAGGCCACGTGTCATCAGTTCAGTCAAAATCGGCAGGCAGAAGGAACTGGCTAGCAGAGGGCTGATTTTCTTCCATCTCATTATCCACCCACCCACACCTTACAGTCTCTGTCACTCGGGAATCTCCCTTGTGACATGATTGGTGAAAGGCAGATGCTGGGGAAATTCCTCATCACCTTACCCAAGCTGGCTTAAGGTCAGCAAGGGGGCGGGGCATCCGGCCTGACACCTCCACCAGAAACTACACAGAAATGTCTGTGGCCACTCCCGCACGGAAATCCTTATCAGCAAGTTAGGGGAAGGTATGTACGGTTTTGGGGGACTTGAGATCCGAGAATTATTAATTCTCGTTAAGCAGCCGTTCTCCGAGGATAAAGGGGCAGGGCACACCGGAAGGAGAACATCTGGTAACTTTTGCCAGGTTTTTGTGAAATTGTCCCGGAATGTTGGGACAACCAATTAAGCAACCATAGTTATGTAAACATCACTCTTACGCATTGACTCCACTCAACACTTGCTTCACTGTATTTTGCGATTTATGTGTTCAGTAGATATGGCGCAGGGCTACAAAGTAAAAAAAACAACAAAAAAACAACAAAAAAAACAACAAAAAACAAACAAAAAAACAAAAAACAACAACTACAACAACAACAAAAAAACAACAAACAAACAAAAAAACAACAACAAAAAACAAAAAAAACTAAATTAATTGCACTCCAGTGTTTCACGGAAACCTGGCGAAAGTTACCCGCGGACGTTCTTCGAGAACGGCTGGTAATGAGACTAGTGAATAGTAAAGTTGGCCAGCAGTTTGTATAACACAGGAACTATGGGTAACATTGCACAACATACTGACCACCACGGCTCAGAGGCCATTCAAACTAGTGACACCTTTTAATGAGTTCCATGAACTAATCAATAAAATAGAGAGAAAGGACTGACATCATAAAATGTAAGCCATGGAGATACGTAGTCTGGCTGGCCAGCTAGTCTTATTGGCTAGATGTATTCAACAAAAAGCTGACTACTTCAGACCTGTACATAGCAAGACTAAGTGTGTAGATAATACGCATTGGACTGTATCAAAACAACTCAGGCTCAATACCACCAAAACCAAGTCTTTGTGCTCATCGGCAGAACAAACAGGGGAACATGACCAAAGTGAAAACCATTCAATACAGTGGTTTTCACTTCCCCTCACACATCTCATGGTCAATTGACATTAGCAAAACTTGTGTCCGGGCAAAGAAGCTATTGGGAATGCTTCACAGTCACTTTCATCAGGCAGATTCGAAAAGCTTATCCAGGCTGTGTAAATCCATTGTCCTACCAGTCTCAGGGTATGGTGGTCGTGTTTGGGATCCTTATCACAACAGGTATGTTAATAAGCCAAAATTATGTATATACCTTAAATGTGTTTGTGGGTTTTGTACTTTTTGTGGTTTTGCATTGCCGTTTTAAAATAAACCCACTTGAATCAAATCTTCAGTTATGTTGAGTCTTGTGAGACATTTGTGGCTTGATTGATTATATGAAACTATACATTGTCTATTTGGGAATAAAAGTAAGGAATACAATAGTCTCTACCTGGTGTGTACTTGGTGCAGCAGCTGGAGTGGGCCCCCATGAAAATTAGGAGATAATTTGCCAAGCTGTGCATCTGTAGGTGCGTGAGTTGCTTATCCCCGCCTCTGTGTTTACCCCACATCCATCCAATTCCATTTTCCATCAGCACTCTAAACTACCATTCCTTCCACGTGCGAAAATAAACAACCATTGTCAATCTTTTTTTTTTGTTAGCTATGAGCTATGTCATCCTGTGGAACAGCCAACCAGTAGATAATAGTCGAACAACCATCTATCATACATTTTAAAGCAACTTTAAACAATCGTATGGTTCACTAAAATATCATTTATCATCCATTCTTGTGTTGTCTCATGTTGTTGTCTCGTTGATTGTTTCCTTATTCATTGAACGGCTGCCTTAACAATAGCCATGGCTAGTTGGCTGGCCTTGTATCTCACAACACAAAATATTTATTAAGAAAAAAATAACCCCCCTCCAATCACCAAGAATAGAAATCTTGTAATTTTAGTTTCCCACAACAGTGATTGTACAGAATCCTCACTGGCATTAGATTACCTACCTTCTTTATCAACAGGAACCTTCAGCTGATCACACCGCTTTATAGCTGGAGGGTCTCCGACTTCAACTGCGTAACACAAACACCAGTACAGCGGATAATTTAGGGGTTTTATCCAATCTCATTATAAGCTCACGCCTGATAGGGTTTTCACGCCTGATAGGAGCACGCTTTAGCTGCCTAGCGAAAGACTTCGCCAAACTTGACGCCATTTTGTAGAAAAAAGTTGCAGATAAACAGTCGTCACATGCACACCCGTAACTTCTCCCCTTCTTCTTCGTGACGAGAACAACCGCGTGTTCCAAACCACTCCTCCTAAAATCTGAAAATGATTAGGTATAGGTCGATATTATATTCTAGTAAGATACCCTTTACCCACTATAATTGGTAAAGGGTTTCTGAAGGGATAAATTGCATCGAGTGAAGAACTGCGAATTCCCTACTTATTATACGTAGGCAGCACAGGCTCAAAATTTTGGTGAAATGATTTGTTATCCATTGTAGTGGCCATGATTTGCCTCTGCAAACATCCTTAGCTATGGATGCCTGTAGTCCTAAAGCAGTTTCTTATATAATTTTGTCACATTCTAGTTCTCTATCTTGCTTCTGATGATTTTCTTTTCTCTAATTAAACTTTTATGCCATCTAATTTTCCATCCAATTTACCTTAAGACTTCACACTTTGTATAGCTAAGCTGATAGAGTTTTAAAAATTTCCATGAGAGTTAATTGACATGTGATACCAGGTGCCAAACCCCCTTCTCACTTTGATGCAATTTCCATCACTCCTGAATGGAATTGAGCTTAAAGAATAAAAAACAGTGTAGCGATCTAGCAAAACGCTATATTACTACAGTGAAGAGCTTAAATCATTTCTTATGGTCATCTATCTGTGTAATGGTAGCTATGACCAGCTTGTGTTAAACATGTCTTGCTATTACAAATTATATTACCTTTGGTCCAAGTACCTAGTCTTTTATATATTCTATGCTTTGCTGAATGTTTATTTATACAGAAACAGTCAAGATTGTGGTGGTACCATCTCTACTACAGTTGGTGATGCTGCTATGTACAATATTCTGCATTAGTTCTAATTCATGTCAATTTGGGATAGATTAACATCTAGATTCTCCCATAATAATTATACGGACTGATAATGTTGGTGAAATTTATGGCAAATTTTGGGTACATTTAGCTATCTTTTTTCTTCTTTTACAGGGTGGTTGATTAATTAGACAATCTATGGCCACAGAACTCTAACGGCTAATGTATTTTTTATTTCGAGAATTATGGGACTAGTAATAACTGCCCTCAATATAAATGTTTTCTGCCTGTTAGAAATGAAGTTATTTCTATTCTTTTGTTCTTGCAATTGTTTTTGATACTAGTAATTTTCATAACTTAAATAAGTTACCACAACCAGAACTCATCAAGTAGCTAATTTGATATCCATTCGTCCATAGGCTTAGACTTTTTGGCTCTTTCTTTTTGTAAGTTGTACTCTCATTACATCATTTTAAGAGTTATTTATAGAATAGTTCCTTATAGCATCTCTTTTAATCTCTTGATCTCTTTAGTATCTTCAAGTCTCTTAGGTCTCTTCTAGTCTCTTCAAGTCTTCTAGTCTCTTCTAGTCTATTTAGCCTCTTTAGTCTCTTCTAGTCTCTTCTAGTCTCTTTGTCTTAGTAATGCAGATTGTCTCTCCCGACTTCCTCTACCTGAGGTCACATCAGACAGAAACCTGGCTCAGATAGAAAATTTACCTACTACATCAGTTCAAATTCGACAAGCCATTCAGAAAGACGTTGTACTAAGTAAAGTATTTGAGTATACACAGCATGGATGGCCTAAGTAATTAGAAGAAGCTCTTGTTCCATACTGGAATAGATCACAACAGTTATCGGTGGAGGATGGATGTCTTCTTCTGGGACCAAGAGTGATAGTACCAGCACAGTTGAAGGATCAAGTACTGAGTGAATTGCATGACACACACCCTGGAATTGTCAGGATGAAAGCAATAACCCATAGTCATGTATGGTGGCCACAGATCGACAGAGATATTGAGGATATAGTGAACAGTTGTCAGTCTTGTCTACGTGTCAAACAATCTCCATCTAGTGCTCAATTACACCCGTGGACTTGACCTTCTAAGCAATGGCAGAGAAATCATGTCGATTTCCTTGAACCATTCCTGAACAAGATGTTGTTTGTAATTGTGGACGCTCATTCAAAATGGCCAGAAGTGTATGAAATGTCATGTACAACAGCACAGAAGACAGTAGATGTGCTCAGACATGTTTTTACTACATTTGGTCTACCTCAACAGCTAGTATCAGACAATGGTCCACAATTTGTGGCAGCAGAGTTCTCAGAATTTTTGAAACAAAATTGAGTTAAGCATATTTGTTGCAATCCCGTACCTGCATCAAATGGACTAGCTGAGAGGTTTGTCCAATCTTACTAGCAAGCTATGAAAGCTAGTGGAGCTACAACAAGATCTGTTCATCATGAGCTGGAAAACTTCTTTTGCGTTATCACACAACTCCTCATTCGACAACGTGATGCATACCAGCATCAATGTTCATGAAAGAGAGCTCCGTACCAGATTGGAATTACTGAAGCCAAATTGTGAGAGTAATGTTCTAGATAGTCAATCAACACCAGTGCAGACACATTTACAAAACTCCAGGCTTAGGGAACTACCACTTGGACAGAAAGTAATGTCAAGAAATTATGGAACTTGGGAGAAGTGGGTATCAGGAAGTGTCAAAAAGAGAGTGGGACCACTGTCATATGAAATTGAGACAGAAAAGGAGTTGGCGTAGACATATGTGGAAAGGGACCAAAAGCTGTAGATAACTATTGTGAGATGGACCTGGATGTCTCTTATGAACTAGATGAGACTATAGTAGAGCCACAAGAAGCTGCGGGAGAAGAATGTGGAACAGACTCTGATCATCAAGAAGAAATTCCAATAACTGTAGCAGCACCAGCTGAACCAGGTGATTCTGTATGTGAAACATTACCAACTTCTACCAGTGCTAGTTCAGGAACAGTGAAAAAGTATCCTGCCCGTAATCGTCATCAACCACATTACTATGGTTTTTCCTAACCCCTACATTTTGTTTACGTAAGGAGGAAACTGTGTGTATCCTACTCCAGACATGTTTACCTTTAATTAATTGCTATCACTTCACACCTTATTCATTTTTTAATCAAGACCAGCAAACTAAAGAGCATTTGTACATTATAATTAATAACTAACATTTATACCACATCCAGTTACTGGGTTAGCTAATGCAACTAAGGAATGGCTGGCTGGATTATTACATAGCTACTTCAGTAACAAAAGTTATCCACCTTCTTTATCTGGACAAAATAAAATAGCTAATCTACTCTTATTTCGTTCATCGTTGCAGATTCATCTGTTGTGACTATAGTTAGAAAAATTAATAGGTACATTATTATTGTTATTTATAGCTAGCTACTGCTTTATTGCTCTTTACAATACTAATACAATCAAGTGATGGTTATCACTTCAAATGGAATTTTGACTCTCTTTCAAGTATCGACAGGTTCTCTAGATACGACAGGTTCTCATGATACGACAGGTTCTTATGGTACGACAGGTTCTCATGATACGACAGGTTCTTATGGTACGACAGGTTCTCATGATACGACAGGTTCTCATGATTACAAATAATGAAAGCATTCCATCTTCTAATAACACATTTGATTGGCATGTTTAATTCATATACTTTTCCAAATACACATAAGAATTAATAATGCTATTTGGTGTTTTACAAGGTGATAAATATGATAGCTGTAGTATGATTTACATAATGAACGTAAGAAAATGTTTCTAGAGCTAAATTAGCCTGCAAATAAAAATAATAAATAGTATAAATACAATATTTTTCGATAAAGTATCAATATAAAATAAGTGCAAAAACAGGTTCTATGCCCTAAATTATTTCTAGATGTTATAAATTACACACATTATTATTCCTCCTCGAACTCGACTTCTTGTGATTTGTGGCAAGAGGGAAGTGACTTCTCCACATCTATAGGACACGATGCAGCATTCTGGGTGTCTAGCTCATTTTTGTTCAAACTTGTTGCTTTTTCTGCAGCAGAAGTATCACTTTGACCCATACTAGATGGAAAGTTGTTCTGAAGTTCAAACTTCTTCTTAAGGCCAACTGGATGAGCAGTAAGTATATTATATTGGACTTCTGAGCATACTTTGTTGAGACTGCATTCACTTCATTGCTAGATGATATAGCTCCTTCTTTAAACCTGAGAAAAGGCATCTTTGGGCAAGTCATCAAGACATCCAATGTGTGATAAAACTAGTTTGTACTGTCTGGCTATACTCCCAGTATTAGCTGCAAACTCTGTATCAGTAGCAAGATAAGACAAATACTTGCCATCACTGCAGGTGCTAACAGAGCAGAGAAGATTAGTGAAAGGCACTGTTGGAATGCACTATATTCGAAAGATCATCCACAGATTCTTTCGGATCAAGAGAGGCTTCCTCAAATTCATGGTTCTGTCTGGAATCAATTGGTTGTTGTCTGCCCACTCTAGCATGGATGGTAGGCACCACAGCATCATGGCTGCATATTTGAACCTGATGGAGGTGGTCACAAAGCTTACTTTACTACTGCTCTTGGAATTCCCAAGCCACTCTACTATGTTGGCAAGTCCAACCTGCTGATAATGTGTCAATATGGATTTTTGGCTGAGAAGGAATCTCTCAGTGAATTCATTTCCATGTGTCATCAGAGTCGGGTAAATGAGCTCAGCTCTGCACTGCTGGACTGCCACTATTTTTGGGACAACCTATATCTTACCTTCTTCTTCGTCCTTCTCAGACTCTGCATTTGCCCTGATGAGAATAGTAGTAACTCCTGTGAAATGATAGACTATATCTTGTTCCTTCTTGTTGGCCAAGTATTTGGTCTGCACTATCACAACAGCAGACAGAGTGTAGTTTGGGATGTACTTGTAGTATAGAAACTATTTGTTACTACTTCATTGGTGTTCTTGACTTGTGAGAATTCAGTGGAAGTAAGCATGACTTCAGAAGAATTGACTTGTTGGCAAAAAGTGCATACTTCAAATTTACTCTTTAGCAAGCAGCACTGGTATTGTCCCTTGGAATCAGGTGTTGCTGTATCTTTGTGCTCCATTGGTAGGATGACAGGCAAAATTCCAGAGACAAGTGTGTAAGCTGCAGCATCTGTAGTTATGAACAAGACAGGCTTCGAAAGATCCAACCAGAGTTTCTAATGGCAGCACTGCCTAGCAAGCAAGGCAGAGCATACACAAGCTCTTTCATTATCTCTGCTGATATTCATTTCAATAGGAATGTGACTACAGTTGAAATCAGTCACACGATCCAACATTTCTTCAATTCCATGTATTTGAGGCTCTAAAAGTAGTGACATAGGACACTCTCCACTGGCAATCATATCTGCATAATCAACCAAGGGAGGTCCTGAATAGTTGGTCAATGTTGGAGAAGTGATGCAGGAACTAGAAGAATATGTTAGCAAAACAACAGAGCAATATATTTTGAATCCAGTCAGGGCTGGATCCCAAGCTTCTTGCCCAATGACTAGAGAATAGTCACTGTGAGAAATATGAGGAAGGCAGTCTGTAGTACACAATATAACATCATATTTGATGTTGTGATCATGAGGGAACAATAGAATCAGTGTCAGTAATCAGATAGGATTGGTAATAAGCACCTTTAGCAATTTCACTATTAGTCAGAGCTTGTTTGGTTTTGAGGAGCACCTTAGTATCAGGAGTTAGTGGACCACCAATGGTCTCCATAAGGCAAGAGGCATCAGCTATAGTATTAGAAACAGTTTGGCAATGTTGACCTGGATCCGATGGAGATATCCAGTGTCATAAGCAAAGTCTAAGAGATAGGGTAAATAGCACAGCAGTTCAGGTATGCTTTGTTGTTGGGTGCACACCTGAGGGTTCTCAGAATATTGAATAACATTCATGATTTGCACAAGAGACTTCTTTATACTAGCATTCACAAAGGAGTTATCAGAGAGAAAATTCTGCTGGTGACTATCTTTCCCCACTTCTTTAAAAGTGGCTTTTCATCCTTAGTGAACTTTGAATCAGTCATCTTAGATTAGGCCATTGTGCTAGTCAAAGAATAGAAATTTTCCAGCTATTGACAATACGAAATAATTCTGCGGAGGGAATAATAAATACATAATAAGGCAATTTGAGTATGCAATTGAATTTGTGAAGGGACAACTTAATTATAACAAAATAAATAAACCATATTGTAGACACACAAGAATTATGGTTGTTATAAATTTCCAATTATTAGCAAAGAAAATAGCTGTGATAAAACATACAGCTGAAACAATAACACTATGATATTTTGAACACAGTTAATTCATCCAACTCTATTATTCTTTAAAGTTAAGAAAGCAAATCTTTTTTTAGTTAATTCTATTGCAAAAGTACCTCTGCAGTATAAACATCGATTTTGAATGCGAACATAAAACTATAAAACTTGTTAAATTAACTGTTTTTGTAGAGTATAGCTATTACATGCTGTTACAGTTTCTTAATGTTTAGCTAGCTTATAAAAGTTATTAGCAATTTTAAAGTCTGCATTAGCTATATGCTAACTTTTACCAATTAGCTAGGAAAAAAAATTAACTTTTAGAAAGTGCTACCAAGTATTTGTCTATAGTTAGATTTAAATTCAAGTTCCTCTCAAAACTAAGTGAATACCTTCTTACTCTAAAACTTATACACAACTGCACAGATTCTTTACAAACATATTCATCTTCTTTATAAGTCATAATACAATTGGCAGAAGCTGGGTATTTGATAATGTTAAATAAAATCATTCAGTAGCATAAATGAAAAGTAGTCTTTCTGTAGTAATAAGGATTCTTCACAGACAGATTGGGTAAAAGATGGTTGTCCATAATGTACACCAGCTTCACAAACTTTGTGTCTTACCACAGGTAATATAAAATTAAACACCTTGCTAGACTTTTGGGGCCATTTCTGGTACAGGGTATTCAATTGTTATACCTGCAGTAAGGAGCAAGGTGTGTGAAGTTGTGGTGAAATAAGTTCATTCCTCTTGCCAGTAAATGCTCGGTGGTCACCAGGGTGGCAATTGGCAGCGCTTACGTTTTACCAAATGAATAGGCAGGAGGATAATATGCACTAGACTACTATAGAAACGTGGTCTCGCATAGCCAGACTCTTTACCAAACCGCTAGCTATACGTACGCCAAGCGAGACTCACAGCGATTAGCTAATTCGTTTGGTGTTTTTTATTGCATTGATGGTCAGTTTTCCCTAAAAATATTATACATATACAATAATAGGGTCACTTTTACTTAGCTATACTAACATACATTGTTTAATGTTTTTATTACTTAACTATTTCAAGCTCACCTCAATAAATAAGTATACAATACGGAATTACCGTAAGGAATGTGAGAAACAACAACTAATAGAAAAGCGTCTTCCTACTGCGAAGTTTCTAAGTACGATCTCCGCTTTTATAGGTAGCGACTGCCAGTACACGCACGGTGGACGCTAACGAAGTTTTATTGACAGACGATTCTTACATTCCAAATCTTTTTCTGGTTTGCGCAAACAAGTCTTGCACAAGGAATTTGAAATAATAATGCGGTAAATAAGTTTTAATGAAGGTTGTTGTTACTCTTATTTGTTACTTACTTCCACAATGTATTTGAGGCCCTGATTGCTGTTAACTCTTAATTTTACATCCCACATCTTATACTATAGATACATTTGCTCAGAAAAACATCTGCATTGTGTGCCCTGTGAAACAATCAATATTGAGTTTTCAATGGTGCTTCGAAACTAGTCATGTGGTGACAACAAAACAAAATTATTCAAGTTAACAATAAGCAAAAAATGGGACCTAGCACAATAAAGTAAATATCAAGTCTTTCAAATTGCATTATAGATAATAGTAAGAGTTGACAAGGAGTCACCATAACAATATCTCCCTCTGTACACCACTTTGGAGTTCACCGCTTTGCATAGCAGTTGCTGCCCCAACATATTATTTGAAACATCATCTATATAATAATACGCTTGTGTGTCAGTAACGATGACGACGACGACGACGACGGTGTATGTATTCATGAATAATTCATGAGATTTGTATGGTTCGGTAAAGCATCGTTCATTTATGGTAGGTAAAGTATCGCCACAATCAGTAGAACGTGCTAGACTAAAGAGACAACTAGTTAGCTACTTAGTTTATGCTGTGGGGAATCATGCACTATGATGTAATGAGAGTACAACTTACACGAAGAAACAATTCAGGCTTAGACTGACTTTTTAGCCTGGCACTACGAGTTTGACAGTAAAGAGTGATTTTGGCAGTCATAGCAGTGCAGGGAGTAATTCAGAAACTTGGAGATTTTGAAGTACGGGTATTCTATTTTATTTTATCTGAAAGAAATTATGATCATTAAGTCCATCCATTCATGTATGAACCAGTAATTCTGATCATTAAGTCCACCCATTCATGTATGAACCAGTAATTCTGATCATTAAGTCCACCCATTCATGTATGAACCAGTAATTCTGATCATTAAGTCCACCCATTCATGTATGAACCAGTAATTCTGATCATTAAGTCCACCCATTCATGTATGAACCAGTAATTCTGATCATTAAGTCCACCCAT
>WLWI01003130.1_pt1 | contig 14219 bp, 10 predicted proteins | sample 6701501 | NCBI WGS metagenome assembly WLWI01 (sample SAMN12718690, study PRJNA515312) | sponge metagenome | isolation source: marine sponge | host: Mycale hentscheli | place: New Zealand: South Island, Marlborough, Capsize Point | collected 2014-11-01
TGCTGGGGTGCAAATTCAAGGCCTTTTCTCATGATACTGCAATGGTCCAGGTGGGACTTTGGGGTGTCCATGCCACTTGCTGTGAGGAAAGCCCTGTTATCCTGAGAGTTCCTAGCCTGGCTCCAGGAGCTTTGCTTGCATGGCTCACCGTGCCTATTTAGTGCACAGGCATCCTGACTCTACCAGGTGTACAGTGCCTATTTAGTGCACAGGCATCCTGGCTCTACCAGGTGTACAGTGCCTATTTAGTGCACAGGCATCCTGGCTCTACCAGGTGTACAGTGCCTATTTAGTGCACAGGCATCCTGGCTCTACCAGGTGTACAGTGCCTATTTAGTGCACAGGCATCCTGGCTCTACCAGGTGTACGTAGCTGCTATGGTTGCAAGAGAATTTGTGTGTGTATGTACATCAAAGATTGGATGGCCAGGCAGCTGTGTTGTACAGGTTGCATAGCAGCTCGTGTATTAATTCCTACATATAAAATTACTGTGTACTAATTAATCTACTGTCTGGTATGTACAGTAAATAATCTGTTGCTAATGGTAATACTAAATTAATAAAGCTTGACAGAGATATCAATAATGAGTAATAAATTAATAATGAAATTGATGATTCTGATTAGCTGGGGCAATCAAATGGCTTCCAAGGGTTTGCTATAAGGAAGCCTTATGTTATGTTACACTCTGTCTCTAACAGTTCCAAAAGTAAACTCCCGTATTTAATTCTATTTGCAACATTTTCATGAGAGAGACTACACTGTTATACTATGGTTGCTGTAGTGACACATTGACATGGTCAGTGCAGGAGATGATAGTTTGTATGGACTCTGTTGTCTTCTGTTAGTATTTGGTAATAGTCATTATAGGAATGATATGTAAACTCACCAGTTGGGAAGTGATACTCAAGAGAAGCTTTTGCCCCCTTTATAAATCTTTTTGTATTAACATTTATAACTCTGCAACAACAAATTAACTTACTTTTGCATGTTCACAAGTACTGTGAGGTCTCTTATGTATAATACATGTTTGCATTATTGGCAAAGTTGTTTTTTGCCCTTCATGGATTCGTCTTCTGTATGCAAGACTGCTTATAATCTAATATACATACACTTTAGCTATTAATGCTATATAGTATAATATATTACATATATACGTATAACTTGTGTTCCTTCTGAATGTCTTGCTCATTTTACCTGCCAAGAAAAGTAATATATCATGACAATGACAATGATATTTATTTCGCTGTAAAAATTGCTACCAACCTTTACATAATTGTTTTCCGGTTAGTATAATAGCTATTGTTATTTTAAACGATTTATTTATAACTTGTTCCAGAAATTCTTTGTCAAGAGCCATCAGTACATAGAGAGTGAGGAGGAGGAGGAGCTCTACATGTCCAGTTTGCTGAGCTTAGCTGATTTAGTGGGTATTGAAGTTATTGGGTCCGGGATCAGAGAAGTTGTGAGGTCCACCAAGAGAAGGCGTGGCAAACTGTCAGAAAAGACATCTAATGTAAGATAATTAAAGTCATTAAAAAAAATGTGTTTGCTAATTTATATGTTGTTATTTATGTATTCTATTAACCCTTTTACCGCTGAATTGTCAGGGCAATTAAAATGTTTTAAAAACTTTATCTAAAAAATGTCTATAAAAGAAAAAGAAAGTGCAAATATATCAACAGTTTTCCATATCTGATACTAAACTGTGTGTAGTTAATTCCAAGTTCAGTATAACTTCTTCATCCTCGTGCAAATCTTCACAATTGCTTTGTCTTCTAAAGCTGTAGTCAAATGCTTGAATTCCTTCACAGACACAACTCACTCTTAGTTGTTGAATGGCTTCTGTATGCATAAACATCTTCTTCACCTTCTGGTTCACTAGATTCACCATCTAAAATGCCAAAGTTGCTGTTAATCCAGGTCTACTACTTCAACAATTGATCGCTTGGTCACCATTTTGAAGTAAGTCAAAACTCGGAATTCGAAAGCTACCTCAATGTTAGCACTGTAGCCATATAGATACCGTCACAAGGCGTTCGAAAATCACTTACTATATAAATAGCTAACTTCTAGAGGCTACAGTATTCTGAGGCAACGCAGACGAGAATAAACAACATTTTCCCCCAAGGCAGGCGATATATCAAACTGCTGTACGGCGGGGTGAAAGGGTTAAGTATGGGTAAGTATAGGTTTTTTTAATTAAAGTAAAATGTGTCAAATGTGTATGAATATTTTGTGAATATTGTATACTAATTTTTGTAAATTTTTTTTGGTATTTTGTAGAACATTCTGAAAACCTTGAATATTGCCTTCAATGAGAGTTATGCAGAAAGATGGATGATGCCAGTGAGTAGCAGGGATTCTAGTTTATATATACAACACTAGAATCTCTCTTATCCAGGAGCCTTGGTTTTGGAGGGTAGTGTCCCTAACTTAGAATTGTAATGTAGATTTGCCAGGTATCTCAATAGTAGATGAAATCACATTACATGTATTAAAAACATTAAAAACAAAAACAACAACACTATAATAGCTACCTACATGTAGTATAGAATACAAAATTAGTTTTTACTAAGGTACTATAGTATATCCAAGTTGAGTTGGCACGACCGCAAGCGCGGTAACTGAGGAATGCATTTAGTACTTTACCGGAAGCAATTTAGTCATGTGAATCCAAGTCAATTAAGCGCGCAAACGTCAACGTTGCACGTGAAAAAGGGGCGGTAGCACAGGTGCGTATTATTACTGTAACTATTGAAAGAAAGAAATTTAGTGAAGTTTATGGAGTTTTTCGGGCGCTATACAGCTCATCTTGTTTGTTTTCAATTATATTTATGTTTCTTACGCGCAGATAATGTACAGCAGATGGAAAACGCAAACTGGTGGGGCGTTCTTCTAAAGAGACAGTATTAAAATCAGTCGATTCTACCTACTGTGTCCCAAAAAATATTCTGATATTCACAGGATTCAGCAGTACAGCACTGTTAACTTGTAGCTAAACTTGCTAGACCTTCTTGTTAAATAAAATTATCAATTGTTTCATTTATTTATAATAATTATGTATATGAAAATTGATGGAATGATAGAATTTTAGTAGTACACATAATATACAAAATATAGTTGTGATCCAAGTTGAAGGTGGAGTGTTGCTTGAGTTGGTCCTAATCCTTACAATTAATGGCATCTATAGTAGTGAAGAAAAGGAATTGGCATAAACACGGCTTTGACAAGCACACAATTTAACAGCAAACAGCTTAAGTGTGGCTGTATTACAAGTTGCTAGCTTAATGATAGCTATATCACTGAAATATATTGGCTATACGGCATTTGTTGAACAGGTAGACAAATAATCTTACCAACATCCTCTCAGGTGGTGGTCCTGTACCCTCTGAGACAACAGAACACTCCGTCTATCTTGTTTTCACACTCGTAACCTAAGCTAATCACGATATAAAGCTAGAAACGCAGCAATCTGAGAAGAAGCTGCTCATTGTTTACAAAATTCTTAATGAAGACAGTCCGTGTGATCAATTGAGCCTACCGGTGACTAAAAGCGCGCAGCTAGAAATGCAGCAATCTGAGAAGAAGCCGCTCATTGTTTACAAAATTCTTAATGAAGACAGTCCGTGTGATCAATTGAGCCTACCGGTGACTAAAAGCGCGCAGCTAGAAATGCAGCAATCTGAGAAGATGCCGCTCATTGTTTACAAAATTCTTAATGAAGACAGTCCGTGTGATCAATTGAGCCTACCGGTGACTAAAAGCGCGCAGCTAGAAATGCAGCAATTTGAGAAGAAGCCGCTCGTTGTTTACAAAATTCTTAATGAAGACAGTCAGTGTGATCAATTGAGCCTACTGGTGACTAAAACGCGAGGTTTCAGCTGTGGAAACCTGTGGTTTTTCTATTCCCATAAACTTTTGTGTTGAGTTTTGGAATAGCACTTTCTCTCCAGTTTTGGAGTATACTGAGGGAATATTTTTTAACTTTCCAATGGTGCAAACCATGGGATGCATAGCTGCTTCCATTCTAAAGTTATTCAGGTTTTTCTAGTGGCCAAAGTACTAAGGTGCTAGTAAATTATTTAGGCTATTATTTAGGCTATACTGATTTCTGTAATTCTTAATTAAGCAGCTGTTCAGTGGTTATGTACTTTACCCTGCCAAAGGTAACTTAACAGCTACCCCCCCCCCCCCTCCCCTGTCCTGATAAAGTAACACTGTTTGACTGTACATATATAGTATGTGGCCCCAAACCACACTAATTCCTTTTTAATTAATATGTAGGACAGGATTAACATTCAATTGACTTATTTAGTGTTATATATTTTATGACTCATGTTTCTTAGAACATTACCTCCACGACTGAAGTGTTTGATGATGTCAATGATACTCTGTCTCTGATAATGGAGTCCATTACCAATGATACGGATGATAGCAGCACTTACGTCTTCAGAGGCTCTAACATAGGTAAGGCAACGAGCGAGGACGAGCTTTTAGTCTCAGCGAGATTGACTTTGATTTTGTTTATCTTAGCCATTGATGTGATGAAGTTTCGTCGTGGACTGAACGGTGGACAATTTTCATTTCCTACTGGTAAGACCAGTTGATAGTGGTCCTTGGAGACTGTGTTAATTTATTTAGAATCTTTTACACCGTAATATCATATTTCTATATGCCTGTATACTAAATTTACAAATTGGATTAATTTTTGTAATAATTATGGCAACTACAAAAATTGAATTGGATGCAGTTTAACTCCTTTTACATTTCTGTATTATTATTATGGCAGAATCATTGATAAAATATAAATAAATAAAACAATCGTTTACTGTTGATCTGAGTGATTGATACAAACTTTAGGTGTAGGCCATCTTATTGAATATCCAATAGATTAAAAATATTATGTTATATGGTTAAGTGTGTGAAATAACGTTGAGTTTTTTTCTTCGTAGGTAGTAAATAATATGTATGCTTTATAAGCACAATGTGTATGTGTGTGTGTGTGTATGTGTGTGTATGTATATGTGTGTGTATGTGTTTTAGCTGATCAAGCTCAGAATTCTAGTTTACTTGAACAAGTCAACGTCACAATTCCATTTATTGAATCGTGCAATGATACTGATGACATGGATGGTAAGGATAGACTAGCATAGATTTTTTTATTAGAAATACATTATTAAACCAAAGTATTTAAGAGTTTTTTATATAAACGAAAAAATTTTTTTTTCATTAAACCATGTGGTAAAGTACAATTCATGTGAAAAACTATTATGTAATAATTTTAGTGGGTGTGTTAAGTCTATTCAGCCAACAAGTGACTTGTGAATAAATTAAACAACCACAGCAAAGGACAAAAACAACAACAACAACAACAACAAAAGAACAATAATTGGCACTTACAATTAAGCATAAACTTAAATGATTCAGTATTTTATTTTGATTCAGAATTTGAATAGCACACCTCACATTTAATCTTCCACCTATTGTAAAAGATTTAATCTATAGTTTTTCTTGAGTGTATAGAAGTTTGCTCTTAGCTTAATAATTCTCGTGAGTGGAGTTGGAGGTTGACTTAGATGGTGTAAACATTTGTTGATGAGTGTGGGGGAAAGGAGAACGACGCGTCTCAACACGTAAGCACCAAATGTAGGGGAAACGTTCCTTCCTCTTTGTAGGTCACTGCCACTAGAGTTCGTAGCGCAGAAAGGCTCCCGGCAGGTAAGAATATCTCAACTAAGTTAATATTTAATTACGATATGCACTGGTCCGGCCGGGGACCTAAAAGATGGAACATAAAACGAACTGAACAAAAATGACTCAACCAATGTATATATAACATAATAACGCGCAGGCCACCTGAGCGGGCTGAGAGCACACAACGTCAGACCTGCCGAGTGTACACAAATGACACAAAACCAATAAGTTCAAAAAATAACACACATCTAGTTCACATGCGCACACACACACACATATATATAATGTTCTAGTGTCTTTCTTCTCTATCTTCGCTCTTCTCTCTTCACGTCTTGTTTCTCCTCTACTCCTCTCTTCTCATTCGTGGAGGCCTGCCCCACATCGAGATATCAAGATTACTGTGCTATTCATCATCAGCAGTGACATGGATGATGATTGAATTTTTTTTTACATACGCAAACGCTTCAACCATTATACAAGAGCCTTCATCAGTGTGTGTGTGTGTATGTGTGTGTGTGTGTATGTGGGTGTGTGTGTATGTAAATGATCTTTTTTTTCAAGCATTGTCCTGGTAAAATTTTGCGTGTATGTTTGAGAAAGTGTAAGTGTTTTCTTGTAGCAGTAAGTTTCTAAGTTGACTTGATGTATTGTCTTACCTGATTAAATATCTTGACGTCTTTTGTCCTTTACTAACTTGAATATTCGTCTGTGACTTGACTAAGGTGCATATACAGTGCATGAAAATTGTTACTATTTCCTAGGTTGCTACGTTACCATAGGGATCGCGGTCATTAACAACTTTGCGGACTACATAACGGAGGCCATAAACGACCGCGATGATACAAGCAGTAGGTAAGGCATCATCACGGGTACATATGTATCACTGATTAAATATTATAATGTAAGAACATAATATTTATTATAATGATAATGGACCATCATGATTATTATTACGCTAACTAACTAATGTTTGAAGATTATGGATTATGAAGATGGATTTTGAATATTTTGCTGCACAGATTGTCTTTGATTAATACTTTTTTTAAACTTATTTAAATGTTTTTATTTCATGTTAATTGTCACTAAAGTTTCAAAGAACTGTTACAACTCCAGATCAGTCATCATCAACATTCATCTTGGCACTATCATCCTTCATACTATACATCCAGATCATTGTGCTAACTTATCATTTTAGCTGTAGAAGGTCCAAGGACCAAAGCATTCTCTAGCAATTAAACTGTGCTTTGTTAAGCCAATCTAATGTACTCATAAATGTTGTTTTGCTGAATAGTGAGAGTCTTGTCCCTGACAGTTCTCTGCTGGTGGTGATGGTGAGGAATTCAGAAGTTTCCTTCTCCAAGTTTGAGGAGAAGCCAGTGGCGATACAGTTTATGCCTCAGGTAGTTATCAGACTCTACAAGTGACACTACAGTGGAGAATTATCTAATTATGTACTGATAAATAACAACTTTTGCTAAGTGTTAATTGCTTTGTATATTACAAAATTTGCATTGAAGAAGAATGTGTTTAGTTTAAAAATAGTGCAAATGCCTCATTCTTAGATTCTTTGCTTACATAATAATCAAATTTTTTTCTTTCTATTTTATGTATAAATAAATTTTGGTTAATAAATTACTATTATACTATTATTGTATTATAGGGAAATGTGGCAGTTACGCAATTTGAATACGGTGTCCATTTTTTGGAGCCATCATTGTGAGTGCTATTATTTTGCGAGTATGTATTATAATTAAATATTATAATTTGAGAGTATTATAAATTGTGAGTATTGCAGCTTTCAGATGAGTGACTTTGAAATTACATAAACACACTTATATCGTGAAGCTAAAATTTGTGCTATAAAGTTAGAAATATAATTGTTTAATTTGCAATTATTGTGTTGCATTTTCTCTATCAGTGTTTGGAGTATGTCTGGTATTAATGGAACAACTCAGTCCAGTGGAGTGTTAGAAGTCTTCAGCAATCATCTCACAAGCTTTGCCATTTTAGTAAGATATGAAGACATGTATGTACATGGATGTTTGTTAAGATCAGCGTTTTTCTGGAAAATTCTGTTTTGAAGGAAGTTCTAGTAAGTCCATTGCCCCCGCTCCGCCCCCACATACATACATATATAAAGTTTCAAGGCAAAAGATACATATCACTGAGAGTATTATTAGCTTGTATTTGTTATGAGCTAAAAGCTGTAATGCTGGGTTCAGCCCAAATGCATACTATGCAGAGCTAGGAGTGGAAACTGAGAATTTTGGGGAGGGAGTGGGGGGAGGGAGGGGGGGGGGAAGCTTGGAAGTTTGGGAAAGAAAGTTTCCTTCACCCCGTCCCCCTTTCAGAGTTTCAATATGAAACATGGTAAGAAGTATTTAAAGTGTCCTGCTAGCCATGTGGTATAAAGATTAATCCACAGAAAGATACATAATTTATTGCATAATGCTCTTTCCAGCTGATTTGAAATATATACTTCTTGTGGAATACTTTCAGTGTGATACAGGATTATTTAAAAGTTCACAATATTATAGTCCATAATAAATAAGTACAAAATCAAATTTGTACTTGTGTTTCTCTCTCATTTGGGTATTTATCATTATTTTTACATGGAAGTAACATACTATATCATAGATAGACAACGAAATTGAGGGATCTACCACCCACAGAACCTTGAGGGCCATGGGCTGTACCGTCCCGAGCATAGCGAGGGCGATACTAGCGGCCCGAGGGGTTCGACTGGCGGTAGTTCCCGAGATTTCGTTGTCTATCTGTTTTAGAATGTAGCAACTATAGCCTTAGTTACCAAATAATTTTTTTTAATCCTTTGTTCGATGTTGACACTCTACGACAAAGATGGCAGAGACATTACGGAGAGGTGTCCAGTAATTGCAGCAATTCTAAGGAGCCATGGCGCATAGAATATTTTCATGTGTTGTGCGCTGGACTCCAGTGAACTGGCGAAAGTGATGGAATTAGAGTCAGGAGAATCAATATCACTGCGTTTTCAGCGAACTTAGTCAAAAAGAACATTCCAGCCCTCTCATCTACATTACCTATTTTTCGCATTTCAGCTCAATTGATGAGATAAAATTTACAAAGCGGCTTTGTCTCTCCTAAATCTTCTTTCAACCAGCTACTCTTCCACCTTCTTCAACTCAATCATCTCTCCTTTATTTAGCTCCTCATAGTCAGCTCTCCAGTCTAGCTCCTCACCGTCAACTTTCGAGTCAAGCCCCTCACAATCAGTACTCTAGCTTTGCTCTTTACAGTCAATCTCCAGTCTAGCTTAGCTTTTGAATCAAGATTTGGTCAACCTTTACATGATGATGAAATTTTGAAGAAGTAAGGCCATGCAAAAAGTTTGTATTTACAGTATCTGACATTGATGAACAGCTTGCGATGGATAAGGAAGGATTTTGATTACATAAGCAAAATACAATGAAAATACCATGAATGTAGTGCTTTTACATTGCAAACAATATACTAGAAGGAGTGCCTTTAATTTTCATAACTGTAGTGATATAAACATCCGCAAGAATAGTACTAAAATTTTAAAAATAACATATGCAACATATATAACTACTTTTTTTATTATTCATTATGTCATTGGTTTCTTTCTCACATTCTCATTTTGGTGATGATTGTATTAGTTAAGAAAAATATTGTTAGTGTGCAAGGCATGTGATAAATCCATCTTATCTTTTGCATCTGACAGGAAAACTGTGCAAACAACATTCTTGCACTATAGATAAAATAAAAATTCTTTAATTAATGCTTGCACAACTCATAAACCAAAAAACCCCTAATAAAATGCTAGAAGAGAGGATACTATTAGCCAGAAGGGAGGATAGTATCAGTAGTATCCTTCCTTCTGGCATTTAGTATCCTCCCTTCTGGCATTTAGTATCCCTGTGCACTCACTTGAACAACACTATGCTGGATAGAGTGCCTACTTCACAATACAAAAAAGGGGTTAGCTATGTTCTAAGTAATACCTGTATCATTTAATGCAGGCTACGCCCACACCACATGGCCAGGTTATCGTGGATACATTGCCTCTGAGTATAGTGACTTACATAGGATGTGCCATCTCTATCATATGTCTCCTTCTCACCATTGTTATACTACTAATATTCCGGTAACTATCACTAAACACTTTTTTATTATTAAATTGTACATGCAAATTATATAATTAATTAATAATATTATTAAAAATTAAATTAAAATAATTAAATTAATTATAATTACAAGTTTCATGTTTTATCTATATCGCAATAGTAATCTACCCTAAATTATATAAGTATAGTTAGAAATGATATTTGATATTATAGGTTATTGCTGATATAATTATACCATTTTTGGAATTTGTTTTTGTTAATCCAAAGTCGAATTAGTTAATGAGAATTAACCTTAATTTAAAGCATGGCTATTAAAGGCTTCTTGTTTATTTATATCTCAATAATGATCTACCCCTTCAATTCCAAAGAGTTGATTCATGTTTGAAGGGATTGCTTCATGTCTATAAGTGACTGTAAACACTAAATTAGGCACAATGTGGGTCCCAACAAAAAAATTTTTTGTTGTTTTTTCCACTTACACTTTTGTTGGTCTCCAGATATTGAGCTCTCCAAGTTTTATAACTGTTTCAATTCACAAGTTTGTTTTATATAATGTGACAGGATTTGCAATAACAGTGCAGTCCACTTTGGCGCCCCATCATTTTTTTGGTTTTTGTTACCATAGCAAACTATGATGCTCACTTATTCCAATAATAATTACCTGACACTCGTACACAATACCGTGAGCATGTTATAACCGTTTCAGAGAAGAGCGTTACAAGTAAGCGTCGATTCATTGTTTCGAGACGTGAACATTTTTAGAAATTGAATTAATTCCGTATACTTTCTGCAGCACGAATCTCCGCTCTAACTGCATACAATTCCATGTAAGATTGAAAGAGTGAAATTCAATTTTTGTAATTTCTCAGTGAGCTTACTTCAAACGGCGCACTTGGCATGAAAGAAACGTTTTTAAGGCCTAAAACTTTTGAGGGAGCTAGAAGGTATATACTAACAAGCTAAACATTTTTTTCCGTTAAAACTTACCTACCATCGGGTTTTGTCTAAATGAAATTGTGTCCAAAGTGGACTGATTTCGCGATCCTGTCACATATTTGTAAGAAGTAAATTGTTCCTTTGCAGAAGTTTATGTGAGCCATATTGTGCCCAATTTTTCTGTGCATGGTCAATTTTTAGTATCTCAATTAATATGTACTCTCAAGTTCAGGGAAATTTATTAACTTTCTTACATAGGAGTTTATGTACAAGTCAGGATAAAGTTAGCATAATGGAAAGAGAGAACGACTACTGCTTTTAATTGATGTATCGTTTACTTTTGTGTGTAGGAAGAAGTTGAAAAAAGGAGTCCTTTTGTATGTCCATCTTAACTTATCTGTAGCCCTTTTGCTGGCTATGCTAGTGTTTATAGTTGGAGTGGACCACGCCTCCTTTAATAAGGTTAGCAACATATTTGTTTTTTCTTAAAACGCTTAATTGAAGTCCTATTTCTTATTGACTTTAGGGATTATGTATATTCGTGGCTGCTTTGATACAATATTTGTTTCTTTGTGCCTTCTTCTGGATGTTGGGAGAGGGAGTCATGCTGTACCTACTTATAGTGAAAGTGTTTGGAAACACGGCAAAGAAATGGTACCTACTACTGCCATTATGTTGGGGTGAGTATAGAGATGAACAAAACTCATGAAGAAGTAGAAATAGCATTTGGTTTATTACACCAAATGTTTTGTGGATAAGCCAGAGCTGTAATAAATGCTGTATTTTTTACATTATTCATTTCACTGGTTTTTCCTCTATTGTTCTTCTAGGAGTTCCAGCTGTCATAGTTACAGTATCAGCAGCAATTCTTCATGAAAACTATATCATTACTAATAGATCTGTGTAAGTTTATTTTTGTTATAATGTGAACACCATTGGAATAAATCATTCATTTAAGGCATTTTAGTTTGATTGCATGGGGGTTATGAAGTTCCAGGAATTAAATAATTAATCGACAGCTATACACATGTAGGGTATGTGCTTAGGACTGACAATGTTTATTGAATCATAATGTTGGGTACGATAAGTTCAATGGGAAGCTTTCAGAATGCTAACCGTTTTATATTTGTGTTAGTCAGGGAAATGTATGCAGTGATTATACTCTTTCTATAATTGGCGAGCGAGCGAAGCGAGCGAGACACTTACAGGGGTAACACAATTGAAAATTGGGGATGTTTGTTTGTTTGTATATATGTTTGGACGTACGTATGTCATTTTGAACTTTGACCCTCTCGTATTTTGAGTTAGCTCAGTGTTCGACCCCGTCCCGAATGTCACTAAACAGTATCCTCTGGTTTATCGATCATTACCCATATCATCCTAGAAATTAAATTGTTTACTGCTTTGAATTCTTTTGCGGGTGCAGTTTAAACTAAAAAACTTACTTGAGTTCCATTTCTATTCGAGTTAGTGCCGATGGTAAGTTGATAGCTATTAGTCATAAGCCCTATGCAACAGTATTTACTTGAAAATTCATTGTCCACTAGACTTACCACAAGGTAAGTCTTGTGTAAGTATGTTCAGTTATGTCAAAGTATTGTGCGTTACAACTATTACACAAAGAAAAAGTTTAAAGAACGTGACTTGTTGTTGTTTTTTTTTTTTTTTTTTTGTTGCTTTTTTTTTTGTTGTTGTTGTTTTTTCAATCCAAAAAGTTGCGGGGAGTGGTTACTATGGTGTTGAATGCCTTTACCGTATCATATGTAATTAAAAAATTCGACTTTTTTTAGTAGCTTGAATGTTAGAAGTTAAAAGCAATTGTTTAGCAATAGTGTAGTTTTAGGCTCGCTCGCCATTTGTGCTCAAGCACACCACTAGTATATGTCATAGAGAAAACTAAACAGTGACAGTTTGAGGGCTGTCCAGAAATGCCGTAAATTGTCCATCCCATCCCACTGTCCCATGGGATCTTGGGATTACATGGGATTGTCCATCCTATCCCACAGCCCCATGGGACTTTCCACGGGATGTCCACCTGTCCCTCTATAGATGCATGTGTCCTACTGTCCATCCCATCCCACGGTCCCATGGGATCGTGGGACATTCCACGGGATGTCTACCTGTCCCTCTACAGATGCATGTGTCCTACTGTCCATCCCATCACACGGTCCCATGGGATCGTGGGACATTCCACGGAATGTCCACCTGTCCCTCTCACTGACACATGAATATCTTACTGTCCATCCCATCCCACGGTCCCATGAGTCTGTGAAATAGATTGCGTGTAACATTTGTACTGATAATGAGTGGTTTTTATTAATATTTATATCATTAATATACTTGTAACCTTGTCAGCAATTACCCTTTCTTGCGTATTAAACCTAGCATGACACCTCCTTCGCTTTGCTCAGTCGGCTTGTCAAAGTGTGTCGTCGCGCCTTTGACGCTCCGCTAATCTAACGCTAATTGCGCCAAGCGCGTGCGCTCTAGCTTGACTCTAAGTGTTCATTGTGACAATACTTTCATGGGATCGTGGAATGGAATGAACAGTGGGAGTATTTGTAAGAGGGACATGTGGACATCCCATGGAATGTACCACTGTCCTATGGGACCATGGGATGGGATGGACAGTGGGACACACACGCATCTGTAGAGGGACAGGTGGACATCCCATGGAATGTTTCACTGTCCCATGGGACTGTGGGATGGGATGGATAATTTACGGCGTTTCTGGACATCTATGATTAAAGGATATTTAAATGGCATGAATAAATGTTTATAGTGTTTATTTTATACATGTAGTTGATAGAGATCTGAGTTGTGTGCTTTATTGTACTTTATAAAATAAATAAGACATTGATTCAGTCAATCTCAGCTGAAATAATTATAGTAATAGCACATTTTCTCGTTTTAAAAGCCAATATTATGTTAATTAAAACTTACCCGACATTTTGACTTCTTGCCAAACTCCTCTTCAGGGGTTAACTGAGATCGAATTCTCCGTGGTGATATAATAAACACAATGTAAACAGCAAGATTGCTGGAGGATACGCTTACTGTTTATTATATCCTGCATGGTGATTTGCTGCATCATAGTCAGAAAGCATCCTGGTGGGTTAGGAACTTGAAGTAAAATAGATCTTAGGAAGTAAGTGATGAGTACAAGAACTGAAATTTTAAGTGAAACACACGAACTATTTAGATGACACAAAAGCAGAATGAACAGGAAAAAAATACGCGCAAACAATTAGCACTACCATAGACACTATTAGAAGTTATTCAAAAGTTAGTCCTGGGCCCTAACTAAACTAAGTCAGTTATTAGTGGGCAGGGCTAGCCTTCTGTGGTAGACAATACTTTCAGGCTTGAAGAGGCCCGAACATCCTCCGGGGGGGGGGGGGGGGGGGGGGGGGTTCTTAGGGGGGAATTTAGTCTGTGTGTGGCATGGCGGGCGGCCTCTTTTTT
>WLWI01003132.1_pt1 | contig 14216 bp, 17 predicted proteins | sample 6701501 | NCBI WGS metagenome assembly WLWI01 (sample SAMN12718690, study PRJNA515312) | sponge metagenome | isolation source: marine sponge | host: Mycale hentscheli | place: New Zealand: South Island, Marlborough, Capsize Point | collected 2014-11-01
CAGTCGAAAATAACCACGTGTCCAGCGGTAACTATAGTTACAGCGCGCTAGACGCTGCGTGAAGGAGCATGAACTTTGACCTCCTAAGTGTGCTCAGTCAGCAATAATTATCCTCCAGCTAATACTTGAGAACAAAACTAGACAAAGTGTACCTAATGACTTGGAAATAACGCGCGAAGCGGGTGGCCATGCATATTTGGAGCGGCTAAGAAAATTTAATTTTACTTCACTACGAATAATTGGAACAATCAGCAAAGTGAGGCGACACTTTACCGAATGTTCTCCTGCCGGCAAGACTCGCTCCGTAACTTCGCGAGCATAATGGGGAAGAAGGATATTATACTGCTTCTGAAATATGGAGGCAACCTTTCCTTCACAGACATAAAAAAAAAACCGGCTGCCTTTCCTGGTCTATTTTCTACTGTTTTGGAATAAATAGCAATCAATGGACGATGGTGTAGAAAGTGAAGAGGGAAGCCCCCCTCCCCCCCCACAGGCAAATTTGGTACAACCTAATACATAATATGATTTCTTCCGCATGAACACCCAGCAAACCACAAAACATACCCTTGGAGCCCACCCATACTGAAACGTCTTCCTACACCATCACTGGCAATATCTTGCTTTCAAAAAACATCCAAAAGAAACTGGGAAATGGGAATTGTTGTAATGGAAGTGTGGATTCTTGGCCAGATGGAACTGCAGTATTCCAAAGTTAGTCATGATGGCCCAAATGAGGGGAGCATGTAACCATGTGAAACACAGCTCGTGACTTGCGGTCATCACCATAGCTACCATTAAAAGCACAAAGGCACCTGTTAGGTGGCTACAATGCCAAACATTGCAAAAATACAGAATTCGTAAAACCCTACTTCGTATTAGGATCTGACTCATTTCACCAAGGCCTGCCTAGGAGCCAGCCAAAAATGTTAACTAACCACATCCCAAAATCTTTGCTCTAGAACAGCCGACAGGGTATGATGGCTTTTTTTTTTTGCTTGGAGGGTACTGTAGCTAGTATGAGAAAAAATTATGCCAGCAACAACTATGCAATGAATGCGTAAATAATAGGAATTTTTTTTCTTTTTAACAGCCAATATATTATAACAAGTTATAATTAAAATATTGGCTGTTGTTCGGGCCAGCCCTCACTAAAGTGGTTGCCTAGGCAACACCTAGAGGAAATTTCTAGAGCTGGACTCATCCTTGTTTGTATGTTTGTGACTCCCTAAGTTTTGTCTGACTCCCTTTAACACTCTATACACCCCATTGTTTGTGTCTCCCTCTATATTGATTTAGTCACACCTATCATTCAATAGCTAATTATCACCTCCCCCTTTAGTATCATTTTTTCCTATATATCTCTGTATACCCTCCAGTTTTCATCAGTCTTGCAAGAAGTTGAAATATATAGTTTCTAAAATCTAATCTAGCCACTACTTAGCTACTATTCCTGTAGTGGGGTCAAGCGTGAGGGCCTTACAACCCCTCTCCATAGCGTTTGCCATCCCAGCTGTTAAAAAGAGAAATATTTCCTATTATAATTATTTCAGCCAAGAATGACTGAATCAATGATAATAAATGTTGTGAATTAGCAAGATTAGCAATTTACTCTGAATCTAAATTATCTGACCTTGTCTTAGTATTTAATGTGTTTGCATGTATGTATGATTAGTAGTATTTACTTATGTTTGCATGAATGTATGCATGTATACATATAATAATGTACCATGGACTTCCTTACAAAAAACTTTTGAAAAGCAACTCCACTTCAAAAACATCCAACATGAATGGAACAAAATGATTTGTATGTATTCTTGTGTTTGCTATGTCTTTAATTAATTCTAAATAAACTGTGGACAAAAACTAGCATGCACCAGTACATCAAATAATAATAATAATAATAATAATAATAATAATAATAAGTAATAATAATAATAATATCTTAGGGGTGGGTATCGCCTTGCCCAAGAATCTGGCGATGAGAAATCCACCAACTACCTCCTCCAGAGTACTTCCATAGCTGTGCAGCAGGGGAATGCCATGGCAATCATGGGCTGCGCCAACTAAATGTTTTTGCTTTGTTTTTGTTTTTTTGTTTGTTTGTTTGTTTTTGCTAACATGTCATAATAAATCTCCAATAGTAATAATATTTTTACTAAAACTACAATCACTTGAATTAGAGTATGTAATAATAATTACTGGAAGCATACTGCTGAATAAATTTATAATTTGATAGAAATTGTCCCTAGTGTATGTAGGTAATATCATGGCCAGTAGCTATGGTAAACTAATAATCACCTCTGAGATTTTCGTAATTTCTTTCGTAAGGGATGGTAAAGGACAAAACTCTGGTTGAAACAAGTGAATACTTAGGCCTAGTTTACGAGCTATTTTCATCTCCGGAATCTACACATTGGTTCACCGTGTAATTGGCCATATACTGAGTTAGTGGGAGAGCATCGCTTGAGACATGCGCAGAGAAAAGTGTCGAGTCACGCTATCTTCTTCTCACGTGACTGACGTCACTTGAGATCCTCGAGACTATAAAAGAAATTAGCCTACGCGCAGTTTCTTAGGAAAGGCTTTCGAGAGGTCCCTGGGAAATACAAGATAGTAATCCTTGCGGCCGGTCTCTTGAGCTAAACCTACGGTATCGGGAGGTGAAAGGTGATTGTCCTGCTTGCCTTCTTAGTCGGTCAGTGTCTGTCAGGTTAGGTGGTCCAGCTGACCCTCAGTACTAGAAAATGGCGGAACTCAATTTCCCCGCCGTTCCTCTGAGGCGTGTGAAGCGGGTCCAGTTTGGAATTCTGGGCCCTGAAGAGATAGTAAGTTGGACGGTCACCTAAATTTACCTTACTACATACCGTTTTAACGCATATCCTCCCCTCACAGAAACGTATGTCAGTTACAACTCCTGATGGAATCAGATACCCATACACAATGGAGGGTGGGAGACCCAAAAAGGGTGGTTTGATGGATCCAAGGCAGGGTGTTGTGGATAGAAGATCTAAATGCCTGACTTGTGAAGGCAACATGACAACCTGTCCAGGTCACTTCGGTCACATAGAACTTGCCAAGCCAGTATTCCATGTGGGATACTTGACAAAAATAGTGAAATTGCTTCGTTGTGTGTGTTTCTACTGCGCTCATCTCCTGATTGACCCAGTGAGTACTATTAGCTTCCTTGATTTAAAGTTACCATGATTATTGTTATGATGCCATGTCATTTTAAAAATAATTTACAGAAAGATGAGAAGGTTCAAGAAATTATCAAGAAGTCTAGAGGAATGCCGAAGCGGCGTCTACAGCACGTTTATGATATGGCTCGCACCAAGAGCGTCTGTGAAGGTGGTGACAGTGCAGACAAGAATCAAGACATGATGGGAGATGAGGAGACAGCTTTGAAGCAATCGGTATGCGCATCACATGACTAGAGTGTTTTTTTCATTGTTACGTTACATTCTTTGTTTATTCAGACACCCACTGGGTGTGGAAGATTCCAGCCTAAAATAAGGAAGACAGGCCTTGAGCTCACTGCGGAGTGGTCTGACAAAAAAAGGAATGATGACTCCCAGGACAAGAAGATAGTTTTGACCGCTGAAAGAGTGCTGGAGGTCTTCAAGAACATTTCTGATGAGGACTGTGTCATTTTGGGTATGGACCCCAGATTTGCTCGGCCAGACTGGATGATTGTGACTGTACTCCCAGTACCTCCTTTACCTGTCCGGCCAGCTGTAGTAATGCATGGGTCTGCCAGAAATCAGGTGTGTGTGTGTGTGTGTAGTGTGGTGGTGGTCAGAAGGTGTGCATGTGGGAGCCATGTCATTGTGGCTTCACTCTCCCACACCTAAATCAGCTGTGAATTAAGGTGGCCTAGTAATGTGGTCACGACATTCCCATTTTCTGAGAATGCAGACTATTGGTGGTGTGTGTCAGAGTACACAGGTCACAGCTTGCATGTACAGGTGGGCTGAATAGAGCTGTGTGGTGACAATGATCAATGATCATGCTAATTAACTCATTTACTCTCTAAATCCAGTGTCTGAGTTGCTTGCACCATTGTGTGAAAACTTTTATGGGGTTTTAAGGCTAATTTTCAAGAAACTGGAGACATTTCTGTACTTCCGTTATTGTTCAGTATTCGCTAGTTGATGATAGGTGTTGAATTAATTATAAGTGAGTAGATTAAAGAATGAAAAGATCTTATTTCTTATGGCCCAGTTGGTGTTGGGTGCTCATAGTTGATGCTTGTGGTGTTTGTTTCTTATAGGATGATCTCACTCATAAGTTGGCAGACATTGTGAAGTCTAACCAGCAGCTCATCAGGAATGAGAAGAATGGGGCAGCCCCCCATATTATACAAGAAGATGTCAAGATGCTGCAGTTTCATGTGGCCACAATGGTGGACAATGAGCTGCCGGGCCTACCACGGGTATGGTCATGTGGTAGTCATGTGACTGATGTTTCAATTTGTTTTATATTCTGTAGGCTCTCCAACGAGGTGGCCGTCCTTTGAAGTCAATCAAACAGCGACTGAAAAGCAAGGAGGGGCGTGTAAGGGGCAACCTCATGGGAAAAAGGGTCGACTTCTCTGCTAGAGCAGTCATCACACCAGATTCTAACCTGGAGATTGATCAAGTGGGTGTGCCTCGCACCATTGCCCAGAACTTGACAGTCCCCGAGATTGTAACACCTTTTAACATGGAAAGGTGAGAAACAAAGTTCTTTTGTTCACATTCTCTCGCTTATTCATTGGTTAAGTTCTTCAACTGATATTCATTCCCCAGTAGAACATTCCTTTCCATGTGTTACTGTAGATTGTTATTCATTTATGAGTCGTTCATAAAGATTCATTCTATTCATTCCTCCTATTCATTAGTTCTTCGATTATTCTCTCTGAGTAATCAGACATATTAGCACAATACATTTTTCATCTTCTCCATCCTCTAAACCTGATCCTACAGAATGATAGAGTTGGTAAGGCGTGGTCACAACCAGTATCCCGGTGCCAAGTACATCATCAGAGATACTGGAGAGCGTGTGGACTTGCGCTACCATCCCCGTGCCTCTGACCTCCACCTGCAGTATGGCTTCAAAGTGGAACGCCATTTGGTGGACGATGACCTTATTGTTTTCAATCGTCAGCCCACGCTCCACAAAATGTCCATGATGGGTCACCGTGTGAAGATCTTGCCGTGGTCTACTTTTAGACTCAACCTCTCTGTGACCACGCCCTACAATGCTGACTTTGACGGAGATGAGATGAACTTGCATGTGCCGCAGAGCTTGGAGACTAAGGCGGAGATTCAGGAGATGCTGATGGTGCCCAGGAACATTCTCACGCCGCAGTCTAACAGACCAGTCATGGGCATTGTGCAAGATTCTCTCACCTCTGTCACCAAGATGACCAAGAGAGATGTTTTCATTGAGAAGGTAAATGTAACATGAAGTTGGGTTGTTGTTTTTAATGTACATGTATATTAAATTAATATTGATGAAATGATTTCCTTGCATATGCCACTCTAGGAGGATCTTAGATATTATTACGAAAGGAAGTATTGCCACTTTTCCTTATGAATATCACAATGCTAGATTACATTGGTAAAATTTGTGTGATTTAGAAAGAGGTGATGAAACTTCTGATGTGGCTTCCTTCATGGGATGGCAAGATGCCCCAGCCGGCCATCATCAAGCCCAAGCCTCTGTGGACAGGCAAGCAGCTCTTCACTCTCATCATCCCTGGCAATGTGAACCTCATCCGTACTCACTCCACCCATCCTGATGGGGAGGACGATGGTCCTTATAAATACATCTCACCTGGAGACACTAAAGTGAGCTAGAATATAATACAATTATATTATTTATTAATTTTTAGTTTTATTTATTCAATCAATTCAGTCTCATTTTCTCCCTTTCTTTGTCAGGTGATCATAGAGCATGGAGAGTTGATCTGTGGCATCCTGTCCAAGGACACTCTTGGAAACAAGACTGGATCTCTCATGCACGTCATTGCGGCTGAGTTTGGCTATGACACTGCCAGAGACTTCTACGGCAACATCCAGAAGGTGGTGAACAATTTCCTCATGATTGAAGGCCACAGCATTGGGATTGGGGACACCATTGCAGACTCCTACACTTACAGTGACATTCAGAAGACTATCATGCAAGCCAAGGTACGGACACACCCATAGTGGGCGTAGCTTTGCATGGGATGGGTTATGGGACACATCGAATGCTAATGACATGGAGGGGGGGAAGTTTACTCAGATTGAATTGAGTTGTAAGGGATTTAAGTGTTAAATAATATCGTATGTATATTCGTTATTGCGTCTTTAATAATCATTTTAAGTGTTGTATATTGTATTGTATGTTAGTTTGGCTGTAGTTGGAAGTATGTTAATTGGTTTCTGTTCCTATGACATTTATGTAGTGCGCCATTTGTTAGCTCTACCTTTTTTTAGTCCAAGTACAGAGAAACTAATGGTTCCTATGGGTATTTTTCATAACACAATTTCAGGGAAATTAAGATTAAAATTTCAAGGGGTTTGGTCATCTCCGTAAAATTTGGGAGCAAAGGTCTTCATGGAAATCCTAAAAATTTCAGAGGGGAGGAGTGGAGTATTGAGCTAAGAAAATCTATGTCTCTGTTCCATCTCTTGTGATTTTTTTTTCTTCCTCAGAGTGATGTGATAGAGGTCATCAAGAAAGCTCACAACAATGAGTTGGAGCCCACACCAGGCAACACACTGAGACAAACATTTGAGAACCAAGTCAACCGCATCCTCAACGAAGCTAGAGACAAGACAGGGTCCAGCGCTCAAAAATCTCTATCTGAGTTCAACAACTTCAAAGTCATGGTAACTGCAGGCTCTAAGGGTTCAAAGATCAACATTTCCCAGGTTATAGCCTGCGTGGGGCAGCAGAACGTGGAGGGGAAGCGAATCCCGTTTGGGTTCCGGCGGCGCACCTTGCCTCACTTTATCAAGGACGACTACGGGCCAGAGAGCAAAGGATTTGTGGAGAACTCGTACCTGGCTGGTCTCACACCTAATGAATTCTACTTCCACGCCATGGGAGGCAGGGAGGGGCTTATTGATACTGCCGTGAAGACATCTGAGACTGGTATGTTGAGGGGGAAAACTGGGAAGGGAAGGAGATAATAATGATTGTGAAAGTGATAATGTGTTTTATGTTTGTCACCAGTAGATCTAATCTTCTTGATCACTTCCCCTAAATTGATTGCTATTGTTATTCTAATATACTTATATTAATATTATTATTGATTATAAGGTTACATTCAGCGTCGACTGATCAAGGCTATGGAAGGGCTGATGGTGCACTATGACGGCACTGTTCGCAATTCCAACAAGCAGCTCCTGCAGCTCCGGTACGGAGAGGATGGTATGGATGGAGCTAAGATGGAGTTCCAAGTGCTGCCCAGTATCAAGCCACCGGATGCCAAGTTCAAGCAACACTTCAAGTTTGACTGCAGTGATCCAAGGTAGATGCTAAAAAAATTTAAACAACGTCCACCCTACTTGCCTGTGATTTTTTTGGTGTGGTCATTTAATTTTCTTGAACTTGTAGATCCCTGATTCCAAAAGTAGTACATAGCAATATGACTTCTAAAATCTGAATATGCAGCATTTATGGCTCCCGTTTGATCCCAATTTTATGTTGTGTTATTATTGTAGGCATTTGAGGAAGTATTTCTGTGAGGATATAGTGCGTGACTTGACAACTAGTGGTGATGTTCAGACTGAGCTGGAGAAGGAGTGGGAGCAGTTGATTCAGGACAGAGTTGATGCCAGGGAAGTTTTCCCCACCGGCAACTCTAAGGTAATGAGATGCACCATATTGTTCCTTTTGTGTGTGTGTGTGTGTGCGTGTGTGTATGTATGTATGTATGTAAACGTGTGTGCATAGCATCATAGCCATTGAATCTGTCTGATTAGGTTGTCTTGCCAGTAAACCTCAGCAGACTAATTTGGAATGCTCAGAAGATTTTCCACGTGGACCTCCGCTCTCAGACTGACCTTCACCCTCTGAAGGTAGTGGAAGATGTCCGTGAACTGAGCAGCAAACTTATCATCGTCAAGGGCAATGACGAACTGTCAAAGGTGGCACAAAAGAATGCCACACTGCTCTTCAGTATCCTCTTGCGTTCTGTTCTTTGCTCAAAGAAAATGGCTGAAGAACACAGACTCAATACAGAGGCCTTTGAGTGGATCATTGGAGAGATTGAGGCCAAGTTTCAGCAGTCTCAGGTGAAATTTTTTTTGTTGTAAAATCAAATTTGAAGCTCTAGATAAGCTCAATATTAACAGAGTTGACTCACTATTGTACAATTCTAGACATAATTGCCTTTAAAAATTTCCGAGATAGCACCTTCTTCCTGATGAGGTTTCACATTTGACAGTATGCATTCCTGTTTTGCTGTCATTTAGGTTCAACCCGGGGAAATGGTGGGAGCTTTAGCAGCCCAGTCTCTCGGAGAGCCTGCCACACAGATGACCCTCAACACCTTCCATTATGCTGGAGTGTCCGCCAAGAACGTCACTCTGGGAGTGCCTCGACTGAAAGAGATCATTAATGTATCCAAGAGACCCAAAACTCCTTCTCTGACCATCTTCCTGCTGGGACAAGCTGCCAAGGATGCTGAGAAATGCAAGGTATGGGTGATGACGAGTTGGGAACAATGTTGAGCTGTTAGTGGATCGTGAGGAATTAGGTTTTGTTTATAATCCTTTTTTTTTTTAATGAGTGCAAGTGTTATTCATATCTAATCTTGTGAACCCATTCATTCATATCCTGTTTTCTTTTTCTCGCCCTAGGACGTGCTTTGTCGTATTGAGTACACCACTTTGCGCAAAGTGACCGCCAACACAGCTATCTACTATGATCCTGACCCTCTCAGCACAGTTGTCCCTGAAGACCAGGAGTTTGTTAATGTCTATTATGAAATGCCGGATGTGGATATGACCGCGATTTCTCCGTGGCTGCTCAGGATGGAGCTGGACAGGAAGAGGATGACTGATAAGAAGCTGACCATGGAGCAAATCTCGGACAAGATATCCTCTCACTTTGGGAGTGATCTGACGTGCATCTTTAATGACGACAATGCTGAGAAGCTGGTACTTAGGATCAGACTGATGTCAGCAGATGGCGGGAAATCTACTGAGGTAAGGCACGCAATACACTCAACCCCCTTTTAGAAGGACGCCTCTATTACGGGCACGATTCTATATCGGGCTCTGTAGCCACTCAATTTACTGGTAATTTTGCTAATTCAACGACAATTACCAATCACGGAAGTGCACAAAGAAGTTCAATAGTTATTGGAGAATCTTAGGTGGTGTGCGAGGGAAAATAAAACAGTGCTTAAGGTTATACTTGAAGCCTCTTGAAAATGGCTGCTTCAATGTGTAGTTAAAGATAATTATGGTCTCTTACTGGACTGGCAATTCTGCGATACGGGCACCGTATGTTCCCAAGGTGCCTGGATAGAGGAGATGGAGTATGCAACTGAGCATATGTATAGACTGTGTTATAATTATTTATTAGCAGTTTTTCTCTGCTTTAATGCCATGGTTATTGTTGTTTCAGCCAAGAATGGTGTATTTATTTATTTACTTCCTTGGTAGGAGGAGGAGCAGATGGATAAAATGGAAGATGACACATTTCTCCGCTGCCTTGAAGCAAACCTTCTGTCAGACATGGCTCTTCAGGGGATAGAGCAAATTGTAAAGGTAAGGAAAAACTAAATCCGCTTCAGTATCCTTTTCATTTTCATTTCCCATTGTGGCATTTATTTGAAAAATGTGTTACTTTCCTTCCTGTATTTTTCCGGTGCCTCTCTTCCCATCCTCTCTCTCTCTCTCTCTCCCTACAGGTGTACATGCATTACCCGACCCAGGACTCTAAGAAGAGGATCAGTATCAATGAGCTAGGGGAGTACAAGGCCACACAGGAGTGGATTCTGGAGACTGATGGAGTCAACCTCATGAAAGTGCTCAGTGAACTTTCAGTAGATCCTATACGTACCACTTCCAACCACATCGTGGAGATATTCTCTGTAAGGAATACTGTATATAAGTTGGTTCTTGTGGGTGCAGGTGTGTAGTTTTTAAAGGAGTTAATTAAATGTTGCCTTGATAACCTTATGAGTGGAGAGGTGTGGGAAAGTGTTAATTCACTTAAAATTTTAAACCTCACTTTTATAGATTACTTCATTTATTTTCTTATGTGGCAATCATTTAAATAGTCACCAGCATTTGTAATTTTATGTATAGCAAAATGCGTGGAGTATACTCTGTTGTGCAATGTCTCGGTACAGGTGCTGGGCATAGAGGCTGTGAGGAAGGCTGTGGAGAAGGAACTGTATCACGTCATATCATTTGACGGCTCGTACGTGAACTACCGCCACTTAGCACTTTTGTGTGATGTCATGTGTTGCCGTGGTCACCTGATGGCTGTCACCAGGCACGGGATCAACCGGCAGGATGTGGGTCCACTCATGAAGTGCTCCTTTGAAGAAACGGTGAGTATTTTTATTGCTGTAAGAGAGGTGTCATTTCTGCAACCCTTAGGCTGTGGCAGTGTTGAGGTGGTTAAAACAATACAATGTTCAATTATTTATTTTTACTGAATTTCTGATGCTCCTGAATTAAATTGTGGTTGAATAAAAGTGTTCCATTTATTATCGTTGCATGTTAGCAATAGATGTTAGACTGTGGTGTTTTGTACTGTGTGTAGGTGGACTGTCTGACAGAGGCTTCAGCTCATGGAGAAGCGGATTACATGCAGGGAGTGAGTGAGAACATTATGTTGGGTCAGCTCCCCAAGGGAGGAACAGGAGCCTTTGACCTGATGCTGGACTCTGAGAAATGCAAGCTAGGAATGGAAGTGTCTAATGCATTGCCAGCCATGACCATGATGCCGGGGGGCTTGTATGGAGACAATGTGGCCCCTGGGGGGCACACTCCGCCCATGACTCCTTGGATGCCTGAGGGAGGAACCACGCCCATGTTGGAACCTTGGACCCCTAGTACTGGGATGACCCCAGCCGCTGCTTTCTCTCCTGCTCCCAGTGGTTTCAGTCCAGGATGGAGCCCACACTCCCCGGCCTCCCCGAACTATTCCCCTGCATCTCCATCCTACTCTCCTGCTTCCCCTTCCTATTCACCAGCTTCCCCGTCCTATTCCCCAGCTTCTCCATCGTACTCCCCTGCATCTCCTTCATACTCTCCTGCTTCCCCTTCCTATTCTCCGGCTTCTCCTTCCTACTCGCCGACTTCCCCTTCCTATTCTCCAGCATCCCCTTCCTACTCGCCGACTTCCCCTTCCTATTCCCCTGCATCTCCTTCATATTCGCCGTCTTCTCCATCCTACTCCCCTGCATCTCCCTCGTATTCGCCAACATCCCCATCTTATTCGCCGACTTCACCGTCCTATTCACCCACATCTCCATCGTATTCCCCTACCTCTCCTTCTTACTCTCCAACTTCACCATCGTATTCCCCAACGTCGCCGTCTTACTCCCCCACTTCACCTAGCTATTCCCCTTCTTCCCCGAGCTACTCGCCATCTTCTCCAAGTTACTCTCCATCGTCCCCCAGCTATTCCCCATCGTCCCCTAGCTATTCACCTTCTTCTCCCAGTTATTCTCCATCTTCCCCGAGCTATTCACCTTCTTCCCCGAGCTACTCTCCATCAAGCCCCAGCTACTCTCCATCGTCCCCCAGCTACTCCCCATCTTCCCCGAGCTATTCACCATCTTCTCCTAGCTACTCCCCATCTTCCCCGAGTTATTCCCCATCATCCCCGAGCTATTCCCCCTCCTCTCCCAGCTACTCCCCATCTTCTCCCAGTTATTCCCCATCATCCCCAAGCTATTCTCCTTCTTCCCCGAGCTACTCGCCTTCTTCTCCTAAATATTCGCCATCGAGTCCAAGTTACTCTCCATCATCCCCTAGTTACTCACCTTCATCCCCGAGTTATTCTCCGTCTTCGCCGAGCTATTCCCCATCGTCTCCCAGCTACTCTCCATCCTCACCCAGCTACTCCCCATCCAGCCCCAAGTACTCTCCATCCAGCCCCAAGTACTCTCCTTCTAGCCCCAAGTACTCTCCTTCTAGCCCCAAGTACTCTCCTTCTAGCCCCAGCTATTCCCCTTCCAGTCCCAAGTACTCCCCCTCAAGCCCTAAATATTCCCCATCCAGCCCCAAATATTCCCCCTCGAGTCCTAAATATTCCCCTACTAGCCCCAGCTATTCACCGTCTAGTCCTGAATATTCGCCTCCGAGCCCTGACTACAGGTAGGCATCACATAGATGTAATATAATCATAATTGTACCAACTGTCCAATCAGATAGCTCAATTTGTGGTGAATTTATTTCATACCCACCGCCTAGAAAGTTAAGTAAACCGTCCAATTAAAATTAGTTTTTGTGCATTCCTATAACACTGGTACAAGTTGGTTGCACCACTCTGTGTTCGGTCGGTATGACATTTACACTATCCTTGGGCCTTTGGCCCTTGGTTGTGTAAATCCCGTGCCGACCTTCACATCGTGGTATACCTATACTTTTAATATAGATTAGAGTTTGTCATGTTTGTATTGTATTTATAGTTGATGTATTTTATATTGCAGTGACTAATCGTCAGTTTTGGAAAATGAAAACTTTCTCAGTTTCAGAATAATAAACTCATAACATTGATTTTTGTGGACTTCAATGGTTTCATCTTTATTAATGTATTATGTATATTGGTAAAGGGTATATACCCTTCTTTTGGTTGCATTACATTATTTCAGATAAAGTTAACCAATTAGCTAGGAACTTAACTGTGGCAAATGGGCCAAGAAGACGCCAAAACATATGCAATTTCATTTTTTTAAAATCCATAATTGTGGTGAATAGGTCCCTGCCAGATTATGCTAGTTCGCTGGAATAATAGACATGTAGCTAATAGCATGGTGGAATAATTATGTATAAGACCCTGTATGTAACATTCATTTCATAACGTACCAACTCTATACAGCTAGCTATACTGCAATCATCAAAATTTCACTTATTTCTAATTAGATAAGAGAATAATATGAAAATTTCTAGAATTCTTTGGAATAATAACACAATTTTTTTAAAAAATAATAATTCTAAAAAATTCGAGCATAATCTGGCAGGCTCTAGTGGTGAATATTGTCTGACATAGCCTGACCCTTTACCTAACTGCTGCACAGAGAGTGTCTGGGGAAAATCATGCACTTCACTTGGAACTCTCTAAATCACAAATAAAAATATCTTGTGACCATTTCCTTGTCTTATCAAAGCTGTTCACTGTATAATAATAAGCCAATACACATGCTCCTCTTCTACTACTACTAGTAGTAACAGCAAATATACTTTAGCATAATCGGGCAGGGCCTAAATACAGCATGTGATGGGTCACAACCTCTGAGAAGATATCTAGCATGCAATATAAATATTATATTAAAGAGTTAGCACTGTAGGCAAGGGAGGTGTGAGCAAGGAGAGGAAGTTAAAGTCAATGAGGAGAGAGGAAGCGGAACGAAAGAGAGTGGCAGATAGCATTTTTTCTGGAATAATAGACATGAAATAGCATAGTGGAATAATTCTAGAATTATAAGGGTATTGAAATAGTACGAGGCGAAGCCTAGTGCTCGCTAATAGTAGGCCAGCTTTTAAAAAGTCATTTGCAATTGTAGCTATATTATATCGTTCACTCACTATCTCCTTATTTCTTCCGCTGGAACTTTCTTTTCAACGAGCGGCTCCTCCTAATCTGTTGTAAAACATTCCGTCTAATAAGGGTAGAGGTTCTATGGTAAAGAAGGACATTGTCTTCAACTAAAAACTACTCGAACCGTACGTTTCCAAAGGTTAACACTGCACGCGTGCGCACTTACCCGTACTATTTCACTTAGCTATACCGAGGTATTTCACTTAGTTTCACTTAGTTACCGAGGTATTTCAATTAGTTACGCACTATTTCACTTTCAGGGATTTGCATGATGACATCACATATCATCCTGCCACGCCCACCGATGGTATCACTGCACACCGTGCGCTTGGTCTATTTTTTGCTGTAGCACCAGCGCCAGGCTGCACAGAGCTTTTTCCCATACATTTTTGAATGGGCAACTTACGCGCCGTACTATTAAGCAGAATAATAAAGGGGAAAATGAGAATAAT
>WLWI01003133.1_pt1 | contig 14215 bp, 8 predicted proteins | sample 6701501 | NCBI WGS metagenome assembly WLWI01 (sample SAMN12718690, study PRJNA515312) | sponge metagenome | isolation source: marine sponge | host: Mycale hentscheli | place: New Zealand: South Island, Marlborough, Capsize Point | collected 2014-11-01
GAGGAGTTTAGTGAAGTCAGAGGTAATCAGGTACGTATGTGAGAGTTGCCGTACAATCTAGGTTGTGGCTTTAATTGTATTACGCTTTTTGTTGTTGTTGGTTTATGTCATTATTTTGTTGTCTTTAATATTCATTTGATGCTGTCCTACTAGTTACTTTAAGTATTCTTTTTAAAAAGGTGCAATATTAGCATTATTTATTAACACTTTATTTTTGCCCTACCTTCTGTTGCAACAGCATCTGAATGAACTGAGGGACTACATGTAAATGGTAGACATTGAATTGCTCTGTGTATACCAGCAATTTTGGAATTAGTCCATTAACAAATAGTTCCACGTAAGCAATTTACTAAATATGTTTTTCCATTAAGAAGGTTTTAAAATATATAAAGTGGAGAGTGGGAGAGTGCATTCACTTCCACCAGACCTTGATACCCGGCCAAGTGCCTGAAATGCTAATTTGTTGAAAGTCCATTTGCTTTTTTATTGAGACATCAGTTCCCATTCCGTGTTACTATGTACCTACATAGGTCTAGGTCTTCATCTACACAACAAGACATGGCTTGTATTATTAGCAGGACTGCTTGGATGGACAGGTACAGGTAGTGGTTCAGCTTTGAACTCGGCGACTGTCTTTCAGAAGTCACTATTATAGCAAGAAACCGTGTTATGAGCTAATTATTTTCTTCCATGACTTGTGTGGATTAGTGCACTTATTGGAACTAATTTGTTACTAATTATTGCCCCCCAAATATGTATCTGAAACCTTGTAACTTGGTAGAAGTTATCCTCAGTGCAGATTATGTAAATGACATTACACCACATTTTCTATGGTACATGTACATGTACCAACTGAACTAAATTTTTGCCTATACATTGAAGCAAAAGCTATGACTAGCTTCTTCTTAAATACTATCAATTAAAAAAATAAAAAATAAAGCAAAGGAATACTGTACCAGTTTTAAGTTTTTGAATATTTGAGCGTGTAACATAAACATTTGTCTTCCAAGTTGAATCAGTTGTTTGGTTTCCTCTTGCTGTGGTAGGTAGTGTTGACTGTAAGGACCTGGTTCCTGGAATTGAGTGGCTAACGGATCATTTATCTTAGTTCTATGCTACTGCATGGTATCAGGGTCGGTAGTATAGTTGCCAGACAAGATGAAGTCACTGAGGCATGGGGTGAAAGCTCTTCAGGAGTGGATTTAATGCATCAGTCAGAGATGGCACCAACGGGTGTGTGTTTTGAGAAAGATAGCTGTCTCTTGCTGTTTCTAGCCAGAGTACTACATCATGTTCTTATTAAACACACTTCCTTCCTTGTTTATTCTGTGTACAGGAAACATCCATATGGCCAGTTAGTTAAGGCTTGACATCTGTAGCAATAGAAGCTCTAGTGGTGTGGGCACCCATGGAAAGATGTGTTCTCACACTCAGCTGTCATGTCTGAATCTCTCTTGAATGATGAACATTTCTGTGTATACCCACAATTCAGTGTCGAAGAAGCCTTTTTTTCTTTTTTTCTTTTTTTTTTCCCAATTGGCTAATCACTAAAGTATAGTAGAGAAGCTTTCTGTAGGACTAACATAAGTGGCTGTTAGTTTCTAAGCTAGCATAAGTGGCTGCTAGTTTCTAAACTGCTAGCATTTCCTTTCGTCTTGACGTTCCAATTATACTCGGCCTCACAACAGAAGCAAGCTGAGTGGACTGGTGTGAACATTGTAAGCTCACCAGGATGCATCACAATAAGGTTTAAGTTGTTCATAGAGATCTATTTAACTTCTGTTAATAAACAGAGTGGCAAATGCACGGTATGGTATACGTAGTGTGATGTTTGGTATGTCCCTTGCATAGGTACCTGCCATGTCTGTTCTTAGTGTGTTCTAAATTGGAGTACGAATGGTTAGGCTTTTGCTAAACTTATGCAGTAAGGTCGGAAGTTATGAGGGTCACTGTCATTATCATAACAAAGTTGTAGTCTTAAGACAAGGAAGAAGTTCGCTCATTTGATCAGTAATGATAACCTAGCTTTCTGAATGTGTATGTACTGATATTGTCATACCTTGTGTGTGTGTGTGTGTGTGTTTAAGGAAATGAAAACATTTTAAGTTGAAATGGATTCATGAATGGCAGGTTCATTTTGTTCTTATAGAATGCTATGCCAAGGTCGTATACATACATACATGCACATACTCAATGGTGCACACACACAGCAAGTCAAGCCCAGCTACTATTCACAAGTAGTGGCAGAGTATACATAATAAGACCAGAATGAACCTCAGTTTGTTACCCCTGGCTCCAAATGTATTTTTAGTACTCAAGGGTGTGGTCAGGATGTGTTTGGTTTTGGAAAAGGGTGTATATAATTCAACTTATTGTGTCTTTCTTGTAGGTTGTTTATAATTGTACAAGTGAAGATCACTTTCATCTCAAAACAAAGTTTCGGGAAGACTTTTATCCTGAGGTATGTCATCTGAAGCTCTGGAGTCTATTTTTATAACTGATTATATAATTACAAATATTGAGAGAGAGAAAAGTTCTGTGGGGTGATTATTATTGTTGTTGTGGTTGTAATTATTATTGTTTCTATCACTACTGTTATTACTGTGACTATTGTTACTGCTATTTTTATTATATTGTTATTACGACTAACACTGATGCTACTGCTTCTACTACTGAGTTACAATACTACCACTAAATAATAGTTAGAGTGCGATACCTTGAAATCTGCGGGATTTAGAAACTCGAAGGCTCCGGGCTGTAGCGTCAGAGCGTAACGAGGGTGCTACTAGGAGCCTGAGGGTTTCTAAATCCCGCAGATTTCCATGGTACTGCACTCTAACTTTTTTAGAACAGAAGGTGCTAAAATTGTACTACAGTGATGGAATTGAAGTAACTAGCTAACGAGTATATACCACATATTGTGACCCCTGATCATCTTGCCTGTGAACCTTGGTGTTCAACTGAGGATGGGGAAGAATTATAGTGGGAGAAAGGCTTGCTTGGAGAACACTGTGCACGAGCATTAGTAGACACTATTTCTATATGTACGGCATCTATTTTGCCTTACGTTCAGGACAAGAACACGCACTGGCGTAGCAGTTTGGTAAAGGGTCTGGCGTAGCCAGACTGGACAAGAACACCTAGCACTACGGCATAATCATTATCACAAATACTGCGCACTCACCAAAGGTACATGGAAGAAAGAGGCTTGATTTTTAACACACTCATATGCGCTATATTCTTCCTGCATTCTCATTGTTACAGTTATAGCATATCCTTCGGTTCTAAAAAAGTTTGAGTGCGGTACTACGGAAATTTGCGGGATTTATAAACTACCCGAAGAAGGCGCCAGGCTGTAGCGTCAAAATTTGTCAGAGCTTCACAAAGGCAGTAAAAAAAAAAAAACCTAAGGTATTTTCAAAACTATATTTCTTGGCAATAAGTCGCAACAGTAGCCCCGGTAAGTGTTTTCTAAGTGCTGCCGGGCGTGATTCTATGTGTGAATTATATTCAAGTAACGAACCAATCAAATTGACATATTCAGTCACACTCTGTTCTAAGGATGGAAGGGAGGGTGGATTCATTTTAATAAGTGAATTATGTTGTTTGTGTAGGTACGGTGGTCAAGGAAAGGCTATCTACATACTAGATGGAAAATGTTTGGCAGGTATTGTTGTGCTATCTAAATACTGCAGAGTGATGTTTTCATCATATTTTATGTTATTTATAGCAGGCTACTCAACTTCATCAACATCCACTTATTTCATGACGACGACAACATTGTTGCACTTGACAAGGTAAAGTGTGTCTTTGTTAATTGGGACTTTGAATTTGATGATCTTTACCTTGATTTGAGGGTATTGATATTACAGGCTAGTGGTGTTTTGTTTGTTTTTTGTTGTTGTTGTTTTTGTTTGTTTGTTTTTAGAAATGGTAGTCTTTAGTTAATCATTAATCTTATGAAGTCTCTGGTGGATTAATGCTATAAAGTCGGGACTAACTTTTTCCTTTCATGGGCACTGCGTAGTTTTAGACAGATATGGCTAGTATGATAACAGTGGTGGACTTTTCCAGGATATTTTCAAATAGCAATCTATAACTTGCTATTTCCACTATTTGTTATTTTAACCTTTTTTTTTTTTCTTTTTTTTTTTAAGCATGTCTTTGAAATATTGAGCATCATGGTAAAGGGTCGTCAATTCTAAATGGCCAACTCTGTTATACAAATTTGTATTGCTACATTATGCTTGATAAATTAAGATTGATAATTAGGATGTGGTGCGTATTGCTGACAATTCATACATTGTTATTGTAATGTTAGTTAGTTTTGTGTACAATTCAATTGTGGATTTGATTTTGATGACCTCTTACCACTTATTTTACCACACATAACACACACACACGCACTACAGTCCCCATCTATCTACAGCGGTCATCGCAGAAGAGCATTAAAATACACTTTAGATAACATATTAAGCAGTTTAAAGAATGAACCAGAGCCTATGTACATCTATGGAGATTTCAACTTCAGATTAGATCTAAATGATTTTTCAAAGGTAAGATTGTTACATTGTATTCATAATTCCACCTGTCAATTCTTTCTTTCATTCTTACAACCCTATTTTCTTTTTTTCTTTTTTAATGGTCTTTGTATAAAGAAACTTGCTGTTGAGTATTTTTACTGACTGGTGGATTGGACTAGTTAACTTGATACTAACTCTGCTACTCTCTCTTATAGTTCGTATTGCAGAAATCTGGTGGCTCAAAAGAGCATGTAGAGAATGGACCGAGCAGCAAGGTTGTGTTCCACAGCCAGGATGAAAACGGACCGGTAAGTTGTGGCGGAGTAGTGCTTGTGGAGAGTCAGAGAAGGAGGGTTAGAAGACATGGAGGCAGAAAAATAGTGGTGTATTAAGATATTTCTTGTTCATCTAATTCCCTATTCCATGAATACTGTAGTTATGTAAAATGTAAATAGTTATAAACACCTCATACCCCTATCTAGTCAGCCCCTCCTTTTTTGTTGACATTCACTGTTCCACCCATTGCTGCTGCCACCAGCCCCACCCCCAATTTGGCCACCACTTGCTTACACCTACTTTTCCCTAGCCCCACCTCCTTTACTTGAACTGTACTGCTCACCTTTTACTGGTGCCTTTTCACCAGCCCCACCCCAGTAGTTCCACTTCACCAGCCCCACCCCAGTAGTTCCACTTCACCAGCCCCACCCCAGTAGTTCCACTTCACCAGCCCCACCCCAGTAGTTCCACTTCACCAGCCCCACCCCCAGTAGTTCCACTTCACCAGCCCCACCCCAGTAATTCCACTTCACCAGCCCCACCCCCAGTAGTTCCACTTCACCAGCCCCACCCCAGTAGTTCCACTTCACCAGCCCCACCCAGCAATTCCACTTCACCAGCCCCACCCCAGTAGTTCCACTTCACCAGCCCCACCCCAGTGATTCCACTTCACCAGCCCCACCCCAGTAGTTCCACTTCACCAGCCCCACCCAGTAGTTCCACTTCACCAGCCCCACCCAGCAATTCCACTTCACCAGCCCCACCCCAGTGATTCCACTTCACCAGCCCCACCCCAGTAGTTAACTTAACCAGCCACTCCTCCTATGCTAGAGTTAATTTCATTAAAATCTTTTTCTATGGGCTCCTATACTTAAGCATAAGTGGAAAATAAAGGCTTCTTGTGATCTTATATTTTAAAAAGTAATTATAAAATTTAAAATATGAAGCATATTCAGGCCTTTATGTCTGATTTGTTGTATTCATTTTACGTCATCTCTATGATTATATTAATTATTAGTTTATTTTATTTTTGCTGTAGCCATTGCTGACAGTGGAGAGAAGAAAATTCAGAATGAGTAGTTGGGCTCAGTTTGCAGATCAGTATGGTGAGGTGAGTTTGGCTCCTCGTCCACTGAGTGTAGTAGATACCAGTTATTGATGAGCAAGCAAGACACTATTGAAACACAATATAAAATCAGGATATTTGTGTGTTTATATATGTGTGTGAGGACGTACTGAAGTCATTTTGTGCTTTTGCCCTAACATTTTTGTGTTCGCTTGGAGGTCGACCTTGTCCCAAACTCCACTAAACAGGCTCTTTTGTTTATCGATCTTTACCCGTATCATCAAGGAAATTTAATTGTTTGCCTCTTTTAATTAGGTTGTCTGAGTTTTTGCGGAATACAGTCAGATCTTACAAAATTAGCGGAGTTCATTTTCTATTGAATTAGTGGCGGTGGTAAGTTATCTCAGTTTTCACTGTTTGTCATAGTTTTGCACCCTACGCAACAGTATTGTTAATTATCAAGTTCTGACCCTTTATAAAAACTAGATTGAAACTTGCTCACCTAAAGGTGTCTGGAAAAAAGCAAAGGAAAAATGTGAAGTCTTGGAAGTCAATTTTTTTGACAACTAAGATTTTTTCTCACATTTTTCCTTTGCTTTTTTCCAGATCCCTTTAGGTGAGAAAGTTTCAATCTAACAGTATTGTTCTTACTTGAAAATCCATTATTATCCAATAGTCAAGGCACCAAAGTTAACAATTTCTTTCTTTCTTTCTCAAGTCGAACAGCTGCGATGAGTGGTTACTATGGCATTGAAGCCCCTTTACCATACTTAATTTTAAAATTCGGCCATTTTAGTAGGCCAAAGTGCTTTTTGTCTGGAAGTCCTGGTCATTTAGATAGTCGGAATAGTTTACTTTTCTACAGAAGCTGCCACTACTCAGGAAAATTGAGGTAAGAACGTAATATCTCATTAATATGCATGGTCAACAGCTACACGCATAGATACTTTTAGGAATAAATGGATTGAATGAGGCCTTCCTAAATTAGGTGAATAGTAGAGGTATGGAATATAGTACTGCCTGAAGGATTACAGTGTTACCATATGGTGATATACATGTATGATAAGCTCTCTAATCTACTTCATCATCAGCTAGAATGATGCTATTTTTCATTGCTTGACAATTCTGTTAACTCTGGAGTGAAACAAATAAATAACTTGTATAATTTTGTGGTGTGTAAGGGACAGACATCATCCACTTATATATTGTCTATTTCAGCATCTTCCTATTTATGCTACTCTATTTTAGAGTACAGGCATTTGTTTGTAATTTATACATACTTCAAAGTAAATGGGGTGTAAATTGTGATTAGTTGTTGCAGTGCCTGTCCCAATGGGAGGAAATTTTGGTAGCACAAGCTAATGGTGCTTTATGCAAACCAATCTGTTCACTCATGTACACACACACACACACACACACACACACACACACACACACACACACACAGAGGACCACTGGCTGTTTGTTAGGCCCAGCTGTTCCCTTAGGTTTGGGCTCTGGGGTGGGTGGGATCTCTACTCCAGTTTGACCACTATTCCAATGGTTGGTAATATCTCTGGTAGACAGTGTGGGTTCTAGGGGCCCACCAAGAGTCTGTATTCCTGAGTAAGATACTCTTCTCTTACCTGGTACAACCTAAGAGTTGTGGGGTGAAGGGTGAACCTGGTAACTTGACTCATGCATGCCTAACTATTTGCTCTGACTTAACCATAGCAGGTTTTCTATCAAGATGGCTTAACTCAGCCCTAGCATTATTTGCTTACTTATTCATATATTTATTTATTTGTTATTTTGGTGCCTCATTTGTTACATGTGTGTTGATTTCCAGGTGATCCGGTTTGACCATGAGCCTGCAGAGTTCACCGAGCTGAAAGAGTTACCCATCTCATTCCAACCAAGGTAAATGCTGTAACCAAGTTCGACCATTTCCCACTTCCTGCTCATCATGGTCGATGTGTTATTCCTAGTGCTACTAATTGGCATGCTAATTGAATGAGGATGTGGAGTTTGTGGAGGCAGGTCTGACGTTTGCATGCCAGCTTACTTTGTAATGCAAATATCTGCGGTCACTGTGTGAGAACAGGCTGAATAAAAAATTACTAAGATACACTGATCCAAGTTATTGTTTTTTTTTTTTTTTTTTTTTTTTTTTTTTTTTTTTTTTTTTTTTTTTCAGCCTTACTTGAGACTGGAGGGGTGGAAGCCAAAGCAATTGGGAATTAGGGTTTTTTCTGTCCTTACAGGCAGCAGTTACGTATGGGACTGGTGAGAGATGGTGGTCTGTTTGGGTTGTTGGTGTTGGTGATTAGGAGGTGTTAATGTGTGACGGTGTGAAGTGTGGACACAGGGTGTTAATTGGCTGACCTGATGCAGGAGATCGCTGCAGTCGCTGATATCATAGGATTTGTTTATTGTCACTTTTGTGCGAGGAAATAGAGAGGGACTAACGTAGAGCTCTCTGTCGATTTACTTTAATGACACAACTTAATTTAATATTATCCTTTCTTTTAAATTGTGGTCAGACTACCATATAAGTTGGAATCGTAAGTGCATCAAAAGTTAAAAGAAGTATTAGTAAGGCAATGGATTGACAGATTCTACCAAAAAAAAAAAAAGGTTGAGGTGCTAGGATTATAGTTTGTTATCTAAAACAAAAATTGTCATTCCTTTGTTTCTAATGTTGCGGTTACAAAGAGTCCCTTTGTTGTATTTGTGAGGAGCCAGGGTGTCAATGAATACAAGCTATTCCAGCAGTTGTTTACACTGGCAGTGGTGGCCAATGGAGTGAAGCAACACTTGATCCAAGTATCAGTGCCCCAAGGACTACAAATACCTCATGAATTTCACCTGGCCTAAAACCAGGAGAAGTGTTGTGGGGATATTCATAAGCCCAGGCAACAATTAGATGTTCAGTGCATGGTGCAGTCTAACCCACCCTTAGGACTGGGATGGTGCTAATTATATTCATTGGTTGAAGTAGCTGCACTTATAAAGTTACTGTAACTTTATGAGCCAGAGAGTGACACTGGGCTCGTGAAGTGGAGAATGATATTCATGCAGGATCAATGGCAGCATGTGGTGTGAACAGTGCAACCACTGGATTGCTAGCTATTAATAGAAAGGAATGAATGGAATGGAATGCTAAGAGATTTTTTTGTTTGTTTGTTTCTTGTGTTTATTTATTTCCATGCTATGTTTCGTTGTTTTTTTTTTGTGCAGCTATCCGTTCAGTGAAAACTTGGAGAAAGGTTCGGATTATATGGAGAAACGGTAAGTGTGAAGTAGTATAAACCATAAGTATCTCTTATTAGCCAGCTATTAATTTCATAATTGTTAAAAGTTGTGTAGGCTGGGTGCTATGCATGTTTAACTCCTTTTTTTTTTTTTTCCTACCAGCTAATTCGAACCCCATTTTTACTGTCTGTAATACAAGCTTCACATTTAGTGGTCAGTCATTCCTAATTCCGTATTATTGCATCTTAAATTACACATGACCCATATGTCTGGATAAAGTAGGGTTGCAGCATGCATTCCCCACCCCAAGTTTTCCCATCCCTGTGGCTCACAGGTCTAGCCAGTTAGAGTAGTGTTAGCACGGACGAGGGTGGCCCTCCTCCAGGATTGTGGCCGGTTCTTCCCTTCGCCTAGCCTGGTAACTTTGTCTTGGAGCTCCAGAAAATCACTTATGGAAAGTAATGGAATACTCCTCATCCCTTGCCTCCTACAGTGACCAGCTTGTATTAGGTGGCCTTCTCGGGTCACACTTCGGTTTTCGCAACGTAACGAGAGTGGGGGACATTGGCTAAATAGGAAGTGTATTGAGCAACTTATGGGAAGCAGGAGGAATGCTATCTGTTTACACTTCACCTAATGCCATTATGGTTCTTTTATGAATTTCTGTGTGTGATTGCTCACACATCACTTGTTTGCCAGAAATTGTGACAGAGCCATGAAATATGTAAGATGGTTGGAGCAACTGTTTTATCTTTATTTTTTTTGGTGGAGTCACTTGCTTATTCTATGAAATGCTAGATTTTTACATTTCAGTATATGGAAGTTTTGTGTTCCTTCGCCCACCCTTATTTGCCTCAAGCTGCTATCAGGCGACCACATCAGTGGATTTGGTGGTTCTCTGGCCAGAACTTCTCTCCCCAGCACCAGTTGATAGTAGCCTAGTAATTCTCTAGAGGGAGGATGTGAGCAAACCTGGGACATACACTGATGTGATCACTACCAGAATTAATGGTACATTTGACCACACTCATTCCTACACTGTTAGTTTGGACCCCCCAGTATGACGCGATCACATGCTAAGGGTTGTCCAGGAATGCCAGAAACTGTCCATCCCTTCCCACCCCACCGGGGACCATGGGATCCCATGGGATGTCCACCACCAATGTGCTTTGTCACAGTATACCTTGTGTTTGTAGCCATAGGTGTAATAGCTTGCCAGTGATGATCAAATATTTACCACCGAGTTAGTTTGTGGTCATTGGAGGAATTTGTGAAAGGCTTAGACATGCAAGTCATATCTTCAGTTGCTACATGCGCCTGTTATCCTGGAAAGATCTGGCGATCCCGGATGTGTTGTATCGTCCTGACCCAACAGTCCATGGTTGTTTATCTCATCGCTTCACAGAGCACTACTCAGTGAACCGTGGCAGATTTACTCCAGGATCGTGTTTGCTCCTTAGCCATTGATCCTACTCAAGCCACCACAAATAATATCTGAATTATATTCATGATGCCTATGGGGAGGTATGCTATGCTTCCCCTATTCCTCCCTCCACCCCTTTTTGTATTGTTTGGTTTGTCTGTCCCTGCCACCCAGTGTGGATGCACGGTGCTCTGGTTGACCACAATCTGCAAGATGAGGTGTGTTGTGGGGTTTCTGCAGGTTATCTCTAGTCTGCTTTTTATTATCACTAGAACTTGCCATATGTCCTCTTTTTTAATCCCCTCTACTGTTTTATATTGCTGCTCAAGCAACCTTTTTTTAATTTAGTTAGTTGGGGGGGAGGGGTTAATTGTTTTGTAAAGTAGATATTATATTATATAAAAAAAAGTACATTGCTATTATTTATACCTGATAATTGATCAAAAAGATGCCTCCTCAGTCTTTTAATTGGCTTTGAATTTCTTTAGAAACTACTCAAGGTGACTTATCACTGGCCCTTTCCGTCACCCGAGTTTCTATGCTTCCATCCCTTGAACCTATCAAGTTCCGTAATGGGATCAATTGACTCTACTTAGCCAGGCTTTGTTTTTAAGTACTGGGAGAGCAGTTTGTTTAAAGTTGTTGGGATTTGGGGATTAGGAATTAGCTGATGCTCTCTGGTAGATGGAAGACGTACTGCTGTGCCCAAGTAGTTGCTGGAATCTCCACGTTCCTTTTGTCTTGTCACAACTGTGTAAAGGCAGTCCAATGGTTGCGACGTGTGGGAGAGACGTGTGGTTGTTAGGTCTTGCCAGGGATAACCCTTGCAACATGGAAAGGTTCAGATCACCACAACTGAAAATTGAGGGATTTCATTAACTCTATAGAATTTTTTTTATGATAATCTTGAACCTTTAGTTTCTTCTGTAATTAGCGCACAGCATGTGTTCGTTACCAGCATCCAAGTCACATGTGAAATTCAAGGAATTTTATTTTCTCTTCCCAAAGTGGTCATGTTGCTAAGTTAGGGTATGAAGCTAGAGAGTATTGTCTAAGCACTATGGGTAATACTGTCAGGACATCATGATGTTTGGAACTGTTCATTCACTTCTGCTTTTCTTGTGAGACAGTGCCAGTGCATACTAGCCGGTTTGGCTACAAAATGAACTTTTTTTTTTTTTTCTTTTTTTTTTTCTTTTTTTTTTTTTTTTGAACATGTGAAAATAAATCCGTGCACCCAGCAGATCTGACAAAGGATATATTCTATCACAACGGTTGTCATTTCTCTGTCTCTGAATATAGACAGTGTGTTTGTGTATAAAAGTGCTGGTACCTGTGAGAGTGACTGGAGGGAGTCAAGTGAGCGTGATAACCGAGTCCATTCCTTCAAGTATCATTAACTCAGTTGCCATGGGAGTATCAGTTTGTGCTGATTCATCTTTTTATAAGTCATGCTCCATGCTCTCCTCTAATGGGGGGATATTTACCTCAGCCTATAGGTACTGAAAGTCCTAGCAATTATCCCGAAAGTTCAGAAGGTGCAATCCTACAATGTTGTAAATAAAAGTGTAAGATTCTCGTAAGGAATATAATCTGCTATTGGCTTGCCCTTTTTTCATTTTCTTTTTTTTAATAGCTTCCCATTTGGAATTTTAATTTGTTCACCTCGGCCACCGGCTAATGAACGTCCCTCATCAATCCACATTCCTCAGTGGCTTCAATATCCATGATTATCCTTTCACGCCAATTTGGTGTAATTTGTTGTTTTAGCAGATAGCTCATGATTTTCTTTAGCTCATCATTGTCTCTAGATGGGCCATTTTGCAGGTCATGGTGTGTAGTAATGATTGTAATAGCTGTGAACAGCTGACTCTTATGAATATATGATGAGATGCAATGGGGATAGCTCTGGCATCCTGGCCTGGCCCAAAGCTTCACCATAATGGTGATGAATTTGCATGGAAGTGATACTGCAACTATATATGTATGAATTCTGTATTGGTTGTGGTCATTTTATGGTTATTTTTATTCATTGTACTTGCAACTACTTTAGGTGCCCAGGCTGGTGTGACAGGATTCTCATGAATGAGAGTGGCATGAAGCTGGTCATTGAAGTAAGTGTCTGAAGTCGTGTGTTATTCAAGCAAAGACAATTATTTCTACTGATGGCGTGATGTTGGGTCTGATCAAGTCCCAATTTGACTTTTTATTATTATTATTATTTTAGTCCTAGTGTCATCAGAATCTGATTGAACAAATGCTTATTATGACCGACTCTGAGTACTATGCCTAATTAATATTTATTAATATTAATTATTTCTATGTTGTTGTGTGTGTTGTAGAGTCCATTGGGATGCATGTACAACATGATGGCCAAAAGTATATGTGTAGGAGACCACAAGGTGAGTCTTTCTATACTTTTTGCCTCATGCTTTTGTTTTATTTTTACCTCTACATATATAACAGTTGAAGTTTGGTCTTAAGGATTGTAATTCATAGGATTAGTCTCAAGAATTGTAATATACTTACCTGCTGTATGATAATTGGTGAAATATTTTCTTGCCCTCTTGGTTTTGTTGGTTTGTTTTGTTTTTGGTTATTGTTGTTTTCTCTTTTATTGATTTTATTTTTATTCCCTGTAGCCAATATATTTGTTCTTCACCATTGCGAGCACAGAGCCGATGAAACCCCTTCCTGGTAAGTGTTTCTGTCACTCTACTCCACTCTGAACGCTAACCAAATAGAGTTCCCGGTTGTGTGTAGCGTGGACTTGCTTGGATCTCTATTTGGCTTTTTTATCTTAGTAGAAATTCCATAAATGTTGTCCATGTCCTTAGAGGATGGCCTTAGCGTACGAAATAGTTGTGTTATTATTATCATTATTGCAAGTTGTGCTACTTTATCTGAGGCTTCTGTGGGTAGAAATTTTTTTCCTTGTCTTACTATTACATTATCACCTTTTACAGAACATTAATTTAATTTAGTAATAATAATAATAATAGTAATAGTAGCAAGTAGTAATAAAGCATGTGGCTCTGAGATGCTTTCTCATGCTTTCTCATGCATTCGAGTCTTACACTGTAATAATAATAATAATACAAAGGGAAAAACTTCTTTGTGATAATATAAATTCAAACTATCTTTATATTTTCTTACAGATGAAAACTCGGATGCATGAGAAGAGCTAGAGCCTAACGCCCAATGTGTTCTTCTAATGTTTTATTTTTAACCCTCTGCTCTTCTTGGCTGATCAGTTCTGTTAGTAGATTTATTAGATGTGCATTTGTTTTTTAGTACATACATTCTTTTTTAGCTCTGTTCTATTTACTGTTTTATTATATGCAAAAAAAAAACAACTAATTGAAATGCAAGTGCCAAATAAACTATCTCACCATATCTTATAGACAGAAGATTTTATTTCTATATATCTCACTCACTAAGATTTTATTCTCACGTGCACTCATGAATACTTTTTTATCTTGTTCAAGTATATATATCTATATGATTTGTCACGTAGTTTTAAAATTATGTCAAGTTGCTATTAAAATTAAACAAAGGGGAAAACATGCATGGTCACTTTTTTACAATATGATGTATGAAGTAATACATTTTAGTGGAAGGTATTGACTGTCTTCTATCTGCTGCTATGTTGGTGTTGGAATGCAAGGTAGTTGTATCATGAGCCATCTGTCC
>WLWI01003134.1_pt1 | contig 14215 bp, 10 predicted proteins | sample 6701501 | NCBI WGS metagenome assembly WLWI01 (sample SAMN12718690, study PRJNA515312) | sponge metagenome | isolation source: marine sponge | host: Mycale hentscheli | place: New Zealand: South Island, Marlborough, Capsize Point | collected 2014-11-01
TCCAGCGAGATTTCTCTGCTAGCTAAGAAGACAAGCGTTGGTACTTGATTACAATAGGTCACTAACCTTTCAGTCCTTGCATGAAGCTGAACACAAAGTGTAATGCCTGCTTGTGCAGGCACAAGCACTGGATGTTGTCATCAATTGCCATATAAGGAAAAACTGAATTTTCATTTAGGAGCTACTAGGGTCCATTTATAGCTAATACCAGAGTGAATGGTAGATGTGATGATTTGCTTTATAGCTATTTTGTTGAAAATTATAAAAATTCAAGGGGCCTTTTTTAATTCTAATTATTGAAAAACGCTCAAGGTTTTGCAACTGGCACCCATCAGATTTGGATTCAGCAGGTACAAATTGATTTAAAACATTTCAAAAAATTACTTTATATTGAAAAACAAAGGTTGGCCCAAAAATCTGGGTTTCTAGCCTGGACTAATTACTACGAATATCCAATGCAGTTACGATCCTAATGACCATTGCTTATTATTTTGCCAAAATAAAATTCTTATTTTAATAAAAAAAGAAATGGCTGTAGCGATTTCTCCGTTTTAACAGTAATAAAAGATAGCATGACAATTCAACTTCTTGCTGAAGTCCTCAACAGGGCTTCATGAGGTTGAATGCTTCATGAGGATTTTATAAACAGAATATGAAACAGCAAGATAATTGTTGGGCATTGTGGAAACAGTGAGGAGCCTTACACCTTCAATGAACAATAGAGTAGCCCTGAGAAATCCCGAAGGATTGAAACAACTAAATAATTAACACTTTCATTCATAATGTTGTAGTCTTTTCATGCTAGTCTTTATGTCATACCACACACACACCAGCTCAGTTATTTAAACCCTGGCTGAGCACACCACACACTCACCAGATCAGTTATTTAAACCCTGGCTGAGCACACCACATACACACCAGATCAGTTATTTAAACCCTGGCTGAGCACACCACACACACACCAGATCAATTATTTAAACCCTGGCTGAGCACAGTTCTGGTGAGATTTTTAGTCTGAGTATAAGAGTTGCTATTGAGACAGAGATTACTAGTGACATAAGAAGCTCGATATCCGCTCTACGGCCTGTCTAGTACTGCCAACCTGGGGGGCTTCTGGCAATTAGTCTTTAAGTATATCTCACATACTTCCATTAGTTTGCTCCGCGCTCAACCTCCCTGGTGGCAGAGTGATCCTACCCCACAGGCATGAATACTGTTTAATGCAATATACATGTATATGTTTATAAATAGGGAATCACTGCTACTACTATTATTATTATTATTATTATTATTATTATTATTATTATTATTATTATTATTATTATTATCATTATTATTATTATTATTATCATTATTATTATTATTCTCATTATTATTACCATTATTATTATTACTGTTATTATTATTTTATTATAATCATTATTTCAGCAGAGAATAACTGAAATGTGAGACACATTTTGAATCCAATACACGAGGCAATTTTTTTACAGAATATGACAATGAATTACTTTTTCCTGTTTAGATAATTTGAGATGCCACTCAGTAACTATGTCAATATTAATTCCAGTGGTCATTGGCATAACTAGTATCCTGATAATGCTGCCATTGTTATACTTCTCTCTAAAATACTTCAGAATCAAGAAAGGTATTAAAATATTTATTAAGTCGTGAATGAAGCAACTCTAGATTTAGATTCTATTATGCATTTGATTGTTGTAGAAGTGAAACTATCTATCTCTTGCAAAAGTGACAAGCCTGTGATGGAAAAATACCATGTGTATGAAGATTCTCCAAAGCTGTCTGGTGAAGAGGAGTCAGTGCAGTTGAATACTAATGTGGTGTATGGGGTTGCTACTAATACAAGTCACAACGAGGAAAGAGTTTATGAGAACTAGTTGTCAGAATTGGTGTTTTGCATTTTGTTGTTTATTTAAAACACCTTGTGATATGTATAGTTTTATACGTTGTTTTGTGCTTTAAGTAACCATTACTTTATTTAAATATTCACCATTTGCATTAATTGAAACTTGTGATAAACAAAACAACAACCATAACAATCACACGCACACATACACATTTTAGAGTAATACCTTTCCATATCTAAGAACCAGCCATATGCCGTTACAAAAATATCATGCAGACACGCTAGCCTTCCCATTCTATTAGTGATAGATTGTTGTACTAGTATTAGCTATAATGAAATATCATAAAAGTCTTGATTTTTTTTAGTTTTCTATGTTGGAGTAACTAACTCTTTATTTTTAATATAATTATTAGTATAAAATCTACTCTTGTTTCTGTAATGAGAAAACTAAACTTTATTGTTTTTACAAAAAAAAATTAAGAGAATCACATTAAATTAGGCTGCCAAGGTCACAGTTCCTAATAGAGTCAATAGCTACCATAGCTACTCATAGAGACAATAGTCATTATGGCAGTCATGATGCACTGATGGATGGCTGTGATACATGGCGTACTGTGATAATAGATCATAGTTCAATATAATCCTTATTTTAAACTTCACTACAGTATAGCCATCAATATTATATTATTTACAACTTTGATATTCAGCAAATATTCAGTGGATTTAGTGATTCAGTGATACAATAGTATCTGATGAATAGAACCATTCTATATTATCATTGCCCATTTTCCTCACATAGCTAACTATGCTGCATGCATGTAAAAATTGCATAGCAAAGTATTTCATCAAATACACAATAACATAATTTTACTTCATTTTTCTGTCTTAGATGAAATACCATACATCACATTGCTATTCATTTGTATAGACTCCTCATTAGTTTCTGCTCTCTTTCCTAAATGCATTCCATACAGTTTGTTTGTTTCCATTCTGATAATGCTGCAGCTAGAAAGAAAACTCTTTCCTGCAAAATTTAATCATCATCAATTATACTTACCATAGCCAATTTAATATAACTTACTACATTTACTTGCACTTATTTTTAATGAAAATTTTCTACCAACTTCCTTCTTCTTTCTGAATTGTCTCATTGCGTAATAGAAAACAACTCCAAATATGGCCGAAAAGGCAATAACGCTGGCTGTGGCCATGAGAGCTACAGATATTTGTTCTTCATTTAACACTCTTTTCTTACTTTCTGGATAAACTGTGGAAAGAATAAGCAATAAAATGATTAAAAATAACAACCTCCAGTCACTAACAGTGTATTAATAGTAATAAATTCAGTTTGCAGCTCCACTGCTAAAATAACTCACTCCTATTATTCAAGCTGCACACAGGGTAGATTGCTGCCAGTTAATTTATAAGTTCATATTGCTTGAGGTTTTATTAATATCGTTAGTAATAATTTTGTCTTAATCATGTAAATGAGTTGAGGTGTAAGTTACAAGTTCATCACCATGCCAACAGTTGTAAGTGTGTTTACTTTGGAGACTTACCGGAATGGAGAAATCTCCACAAATACTTAGAGGAATTCACGGACACTGTTATTTCAAACAAGTAGTCCTTCCTGAGAAGAGTTTGATCCAGATTGAAGGTGTATTCATGGCCTGGAGCTATGATTGTGGTCAGAGATGAGTTTGTGGTGTAATTATAGCTGACTAAGCAGTTTGTGTCCACCTCTATGCCACATGATACTAACAAACTGTGATCTCTGTTTCTGCTGACATCAACAAAATATTGACCTGGTACAAACATACAGGTATTAGCTATTGTTATATATATAATAACATATAATATGCTATACATTTAGGAAAAAAATCAAAAGTTACAAAATACTACTGTATTCAATTAATAATTCTGATTTTAATATAATTGTTACCTAAATTATTTACATGTTGCTAAATTCTACACCATATTGTTTATACATAGTAATAGCCATTATTGCTTTAGAAAATTTAAAGTGTGCTTGATGATCAGTCAGCAAATGCCACCAAATTTTGTATTTGTCTTGTGTAAGTCAAGTTTTGTGGACACAATCACTTTATATTACTTTAATTCTACCATCTTTCTCACCTATCTGACCAGATATTGTGAGAGAACTAGTAGTAGTAGCTGTGTCACAGGTAGCCATTACTGTCAGCTCATACCACCTGACATTCCAGTGGTGTTCAGGAGTGAAATATACTGAGCATTCATTAGTCATACACTCACTACTAGTCAATTGTGTTCTCCATAAAACTTCATCATCATTAGAAATAATAACGGAATACTGAGTAGGAATACGACAGGAACATTCTGGAACCTGTTCATTATTATATAATTAACAGAACATAATATTATTCAATGCAGGAAAGTATAATAGTTAGATAAGAAGAAAATTGACTGTTCAATTGAATTTGCCATGAATTTTTTTTTAATCAAAGCTACAAAAAAAAATTGATCCATTTATTAAATTAATAATTTCAAGTAGACAATTGTAGAAGAACTTTAGCCATAAAATAAACAACATTCTCAAACAATGTTCTAATGCAATATAGTTGTATACTCAAGTGAGGACCACTTACCTGATCAAACCAATTTGCTACAAATTTTGTTAGACCTTTGTTATCTCCGTAGTTTGCCACAACTGTAATTTCATGCTGTATTTCTTCTCTTTTTGTATCTTTACACATAGTAAAGGGGAACTTATAGCAATTATTATATGAAGATGATGTGATCTTGTATGTAATGATGATACACAGATACGTTATTAGTGCTGCATGTATTTCAAATTTAATAGCTATAGTGAAAGTAGCTAGGGTTGTTTAAACTTGTGTATCAGCAAGTGTGAAATGCCAACTGTTTCAATTTACTAATAGGGTAAACTCAGTTGAATAATTCGATTTTATCAAAGGAAATACAATATAATATAATATACTTTGCTTATGTTGCCAGCTAATGTGTATTAAAAAATGGTGGAAGTTTCAAAATAACAAATAATAATTCAGAATAGTGTATATATAAATATATTATATATATAGTACTTATTACATGGGTCAGAGTGTGATATGGTGAAATATTTCACTAGCAGGCTAATTTATTTTCATGAGCCAAAGGTGAGTGAAAATATAGCCTGAGAGTGAAATATCTAGCCATATCACTCTGACTAGTGTAATAAGTGGTTTATTCCACACTAGATATCTTCACTGAAGTAGTTTTGTTGGTAACTCATGTGTAAAGTTAGCGAAACTCACTAGGGGCTCCCCACTAACTATACCCCAGCTGATATTATAGCAGCTGCTCCCTGGCTGGGTAGGCTCCAATAGAGTAAAGGTAGCTATAAAAACCCAGAAAACTTGTAGCCAGGCTGGCCAGGCCAGTTACTATAACTACACTGGTAATGAGCTTACAGCCATGAGATAACACCATGAGATATCCTGAGATATCTCATGGGGCACCTAAAAATATCTTTGTGAAGATATCTAGCTGGAATAAATAATACTTATATTACATGAGTCAGAGTGTGATATGGCGAAATATTTCACAAGCAGGCTAATTTATTTTCAAGAGGCAGAGGAGAGTGAAAATAAAGCCTGAGAGTGAAATATCTAGCCATATCACTCTGACTAGGTTTATTCCACACTAGATATCTTCACAGGAGTAGCTTTTTGGTAACCCACTGTGTAAAGTGGGAGAAAACTCACTATGGGCTCCCCACAACCCCCAGCTGCTGGGTAGGCTCCACTAGAGTAAAGGTACATAGCTGTAAAAACCCAGAAAACTTGGGTACAGCCAGGCCTGTTAGAGCAGCTGCTATAATACCAGCTGGGGTTGTGGGGAGCCCCTGGTGAGTTTTCAGCCAACTTTACACCTTGATTTACCAAAAAACTACTTCATTGAAGATATCTAGTGTGGAATAAACCACTTATTACACTCTGGCAGAGTGGTATGGCTAGATATTTCACTCTCAGGCTTTATTTTCACTCCCTTTGGCTCATGAAAATAAATTAGCCTGCTAGTGAAATATTTCACCATATCACACTCTGACTCATGTAATAAGTACTTTATATTATATATATTCTAATAGCATCAACCTTGGTTAATTCATGTGACTTCTTGCAGTAACTTACTTTAGAAACGTTTCACATTACATTAATATCATCACTCCATAACTATTTTACCTCTAATATTGTATGCTCCAATTAGTATAGAGTTACTTCTTGCAGCGATATTCCCACAAGTCACAAACAGTTCTTGGTAACGGATTAAATCCTTCAAATTGGCTGATAGGGTGAAATTTATATAATTATATTTCATATTTGTAATATTTGCTTGAGTTATCTGTACCATCAGCTCTGCTACTGCTGCACTCATAGCACGAGGAAACGTGTGACTCGGATGAAACTCATATCTGACAATACGAGTATTGTTTATGTACCATTCCAAAATGGGACTACCAGTTTCCAGTGAGTCACAGGAGAAGGTCACTGTCCCAGGACAGAGCCCACCTGACAGAGGTGCAATTGAAGATTTTATTGTAGGAGTCCCTATTACCATGACTAAAAACAAAATACAAGTAGCTTATACTAGCTGCATCTATATTTTAATTTACATTTCTTCTACCATTAATCTGCTGTCTCTAATAGTCCTCCATTGGCTAGGCTAATTCCACAAAATCCTTAGCTATGCCATTTCAAACCCACATCCCATGCAGTTGTACAATATATACTGGAAATTCACAATTTCTTCTTCAGCCTTTTTTACTCAGTACATGTAGTTTCTCTGTTTTGTTTCACAGGCTTTTGTTTAACAATGCAGAGTTCAATAAATGTTTGGCTGTCACCTGTTGTATGCTTTTCTGACATCATTGGTTAGTAGTTATAACTCCCGTTCCACTCCTTCATAGTTCAAAGCTAACAGCTATGATATAGTTTGTACCGTTTAGCTACCATGTGGTCCTGGTTTGAATCCCAGTGACAGCCAAGCACTTCAAAATCCGTACTGTTTTAAAGCAATAGGAAATATATTTGGAATTGTCGAATTGTTACTAAAACTAGTGCTTAGATAATTATTTAATGTAATTCAGTTTTCTTACAATATGCAATGATCTCTATATAAATACATAAAAATCACTATGGTGTTATGCATTACAATTTTGAGGTATTAACTACAAACAAAGCCTCCAATAGTTAAGTATCATTACTGACACTTTCTGTTTTCACTCACCCTGCACATTGAAGGATGCCAGAATTACTATTAGCTTGATCGTTATGGAGACAGTGCTGCTCATGATAAACCAACAAGAACACAATGTAGGGCAATTTCTGTAATAACCGAGTCCTAGATTATTATGTTTATACCGACTGATTCTTGGGAAACATTGATTGATTATAATTCACTGTAATATAGTAAACACCTTCATTATGTGTAACTGATAGAAAAAATTTCTTTTCGTGACACTATGACTATTGACTGGTATCACTGTAGCTAATTGCAATAATAAGAAATAATTCCACTAGTTCATGTTTTGATGAAGAATGAGTTTTATAGTTAATGTAGCAAGTAATTAAGTATTCACATAGTATTCATCAACAGTAACAAAGGCAGGCTATGTGCTATAATGGGGACAAATCTTCAATATGCCGGCCGCTAGTAGTGGTAGTGGGTTTTATAGCTATGCATTTAATTATACTTGCGTGGTATTATTGATACCTTCACGACCTATTTTATAGTAATAGCCCACTTTTATTGACCATGTGTAATTAGTACCATACTGCAAAATCTATACCATCTTCATGCAGTTAGTGCATAGCTAGCTGTATTAGGTGAGGTTTTTTTATGTTCATTGTTTGTAGTTAAAGATAAGAAGAGTAAGAAGAGACAAGTCTGATCTAGTTCATGAGCTGAATATTTTATTTAGAAATAGAATATATTGGCCAGCAAAGAACTTGCGAATTGATAAAAAAATTCAAAAGCGATGAATACATTAGAACTGGCAGGATGTGTCTGACAGGATGTATCTGACAGGATGTATCTGACAGGATGTATCTGACAGGATGTATCTGACAGGATGTATCTGACAGGATGTATCTGACAGGATGTATCTGACAGGATGTATCTGACAGTAGTATAGCTTTAGTTGTGATAGCTGTGATCCAGTCTAAAAAGTATTGAAAATAACATTTTCAATACTTGTTTTAGATTTACTATTTGTAACCTTCAACTCCCTTAGAGACTCAGATGATCAGATCATCTGTAATAGAGATGACAAGTTAAAATAGTGGCGTAGGAAGTGGGGGGGGGGGGCGGGGGGCTCTGGGGGGGATGGTGCCCCCATAATCTTTTGGCACTAGCTACTTAAAAATGTGATTTCTCGTGTAAAAACCAGCAAACCACACTACACAAATGCCCTTGAAGTCCATCCATACAGAAAAACCTTCCTATACCTCTGCAGGCTATACAGGCATAGTTTTAGTTACGAAATTACTTTTAAATTAGAGTCCATAATTATCCCGGCATGTTCTTGCTTTATGATAAATAATGCTCATTGTATTATGCAATTAATATTTAACCAACTATGAAGAGAACAGATTTAATTTTGAGTGAATATGGTAGATAGATCTTTTTTCTTTATGAAATGCTGTGAATATGGTAGGATCTAGTCTTAGAGCCTCTGTATGATAACACTGCTGATCTATGCGGAATGTATAATAAAGATTACATTCTCTAATGCTCCATTTCTTATTATGGAGAGTGGTACATATGTTCCACAACACTAAGTTTCCTGCTAAAATGATGCAACTAGAGCAACTTAGCTGTTTCTGAACAAGCTAAATGACGTGCAGGTATAGTTACATTTGCATCGCCATGAAGCAAACAAGAAAACCTATTACCGGACTAAAACCAACTATTAATATGCTTGAATGAATAATTGAATAATAGTTATAACTGAGACCAAGTGAATACACTAGCTATTTAATATAATGACTAAATGAATTAACTATGTAATAATAAACCATGAGATCTGTCTACGTTTCTATGAAGCTTAAATCTACAACACTCTCTCCATAATCGAACATGTAATGTTTGTGATTAAACTTCTCGTGGTTCCAGTATGCGTGAAGCCTAACTTCTTGTAAAATGGGACAGCATAAGAAGAGGAGACCACACCTATTCCCGTTGCTTTCTTAAGCACAAGTCTATTCTCAATTTCATTGTATAGATATTGACCCACTCCTTTACGAGTATATTCTGAAGAGACATACAGGGTGTATATTTCATGATCCACATTGCTTGAAAAGTTATATCTAGTCACAGTTGAGATGCAGGCAGCTGCAATTATTTTACTCTGATCATCTTCCAAGACTAAAAAATCTCCCTGATTTCCATATCTGGCAAATTTTTGGAATGTCTGTGCCTTAATCCAGATGTCAATCTCTTTTTTCGAATACAAAGAATGGCAAGTCTTTGAAATGGCATCAACGCTAAGTTCCACAATTCTTGCATAATCCGATTCTGTAGCTTCTCTCAAAATAAATCCTTCCATTTTCTGTTGATACTATTCAATTCTACTAGCTCTATTCATGTGACCGTATTGCATTGTTTTACTTGCCTTTTATTGGCCTTAAGTTCCTGCATGTGCATTAACACTTTACTACAAGTGCCTTTAGAACTTATCAGGTTATAGTAGACTGTACAAGTGAATCAAAAGCAGGCTTTGAACTATAAATGGCATTGCCATACTTTTAGCCAATTTGTACAAACAAGTTTAAAATTATAAACCTATTTTAATGTGCTATGTATATTACATTATATTAAAAGTGACATTATTTATACCTCTAAAGGAAAGTTTGTGCAAAATTTACAAACATAAATAGCTATTATATAATTACACACAATGTGTGTGCTTATAATACTGGTTGTTGCTAATATATCACACTATTGGAAGATATGGCCTCAGTAATACATAGTGGTGAACATGTAAAAAAGAAGAAACACGAAGTAAAACAGTGGAGAAATTATCTTTTTTGAAGTCAGATAAAAGTCCTAGTCTTTTCTTTCTTCTCAGCTAGGAACATCATTTTCTCACCTTTTTGTATTTTGCCGTTATTCCTTTAATTTTTGTACTTATCTTTTCTTAGCCATTATTATATTTACCAACATCTACACCAGCCAGACTTCCTATAGCGATGCAAATCTACACAACTTCCACATTTTAGTTGTAGTTAATTACTGTATTCCAAAAATATCGCATTTTAGTCTTACCTTAGTTATGGTTAGTCTAAATTTCATATTTTAATTTTAGTACAGATTTAATACTTCCTGTTATTCTGTTCCATAAGTGTGAGATTACATGGAATTACTGATTTAAACCTCATAAAAGTAAGCTAGTGATTGTAGCTATTCTTGATTATATTGGCATGAATGATTGACTACTAGTTTTAGTTATTGATATAGCTACCTTGTGAGATTTAGTTTTAGATAACTAAAATATTTTTCGTCTAACTAAAATTAACTCCAGTTTTAGTAAAATCACATGATTTAATTCATACAATGTTAAATTCCCTATTCAGGTGAGGGCAACCCTTTCATAAACTTCGAAGAACAAAAAAAATTTGAGTTCAATTTTTAATCTTAAATTTCTATAAAAAGATGAGGATTGAATAATGGGTTTCATGTTGCAATAATGATATATGACCAGTCAGTCGTAATCTTCATTCTCATTCATCGTCTTCATCGTCAGATTGATCTCTCACTTCCATCAACATCACCTCCTCCTCCTTGCTGGAAGAATTGGACACTTTCAGAGTATTGGGCTTGACGGGGCTTTTCTGTTTGTCATACTGTCTCTGTATATGAGATGTCCAAAACATGCCTCCAGCAATGGCTCCGGAAATAACCACACCCACTAGCGTCAAGTAGAACAGCATGTCTGGAGACACTGCTGCAATACTGAATCCCACAAGCACTGATAAAACAATGTTACCAAGGATACCGCCGGCAATTAAGATGGCTGTGGCTACTCCCGTGGCTTCAACGGTCTCACTCATCCACGTCATGGTAGTCGGAAATATCGATGAATAGCTAGCTCCAAGGACTATGGATGCTACCCATATAGCTGAGGCTTTGTGAACAAAGGCAACCATGATTATGGCCGCCACAAAGCTTCCAAACAGGTTCATCGAGATCATAATCGATGAACGAACTTTGAACACAACTAGGAGGATTGAAATTAGCCGACCAAAGGTAAATAGACCCCAGAATACAGCCTGGAGGAGAGAGGCTTGGTGCTTGCTGAACTTCAGCCTGCCCACCACAGTTGCAGTGAATATAAGATTGCCGTATGCCACCTCGAGTCCCACGTACACGAACATGAAGGCTGCCAGGAGTAATAATATTGTATATCTGTATCTGGTCAATAGAGCTGCTTTAGTGGACAGAATGTTCCTCTCCAGTTCTTCTTGAGACACTTTAGTCTTTCCTAAAGAATTCCTTGTGAATATTACTTCTTCTTTTTCATACGATGACTCCTCACCAGAAGCAGACAGATCATCACCCAAAGGTGCACCAGCAACAGTCTCTTTGGCAGTGTCTTCCAGTTCGGTCTTCATTTTTTTCTTTGAATATCGAACACTCTCCTCCTTTGTCACTACAGAGTCCTCATTAGATGGAACTTTCACAACGTTGGGCTGGTTTAGGCTTCCTCCTTCCAGGAAGTCGTATTTGGCGGCAAAGTAAAGGAATGCTGCCAGCGTGGGTAGGAAAATTGCAGACACAATCCAGTAGGCCAACTTGAATCTTGGGGAGTGGTCAACAACTGGTATGGTGTGATTGGCTATCGTTGCCTCTGTCTCAAAAAAAGGTGCAGCTGAAGTAAAGCGGGTGGAGTTGGTATTGACGCTAGGTGTATCTTCACTGATGAAGTCCTTGGCAATGAGAGGTGCAATGAAGGCACCAAATGCAAATGTGAAATGGAGGACTTGCATGCAGGGACCGGAGTTGTTTCTCCACAGCCTCATTAGCAGAGCATGTGTGGCTAATTATGACACAAATTGAAAATACACAAGAGTTAATTAATATTCCCATTACAATTTGAACTACACAACTCAAAATTGAAATAGGGGTCATGTGAAAATACTACAAAACTAATGGCAGATAATGATACAATACAATATAATCTCATTAGTAGTTACTAATTAACCTGCATTGTAATATCAGTGCTGAGTGATACTAACCATGTCCCTATCAAGATACTGTGTATATACTAAGCTAGACTTTATACTCTAGCCCCTGTATTTATTTCGACATAAAACCAAACTGTATTTACTTGCAACCCAATATCCATACTTATGATCACACTTCACGGGATGAGGAAGTAGTAGATAACACTTGTATATATCCCAGTTGAGTTAGTCAGTATAATGACCCTGAACTGAAGAGCTACACATCTGAGGGTTAATGGCATTGAGGAAGTGTCAATATATATACAGCATGACATAATCCACTGTTAAGTGTGTAAAGAAATGACCTGATAGAACATACTTCTGCTATGAATGTAACAGATCCAATTGTGAAAAACACATCTCTGTCACTTGCAACTTCATTGCATACGTTGGAATTGTCATTATCAGAACCCTATACCCATTCCATCCACAGCTTTATGAGCACATCCTGACTGAGATAAATACATTTTTTAAATACTTCACTTAAAAATTCACACCTATGTCAAATTGGTGAATTAAATACACACATACAAAAAAAAAAAAAACATAAAAAATAATTGATGAGTAATGGCTGACTTTCAGTGTCTGTCCAATCATAGAGCTCCTTCTCTTTCTTCCTCTTCCTCATCAGACTGTTCTGTCACCTCCATCAACTTCACCTTCTCCTCTTTGCTGGAGTAGCCATTGGACACTTGCAGCATCTTAGACTTGGCAGGGCTACCATGCATGTCATACTTCCGCTTCTTATGAGCCGTCCAAAACATGCCTGCAGCGACCGTTCCAGAAATAACCACGCCCACAAACGTAAGATAAAACAACATATCCGGGGACACTGCAGCGATCACCGCCCCCACAACAGCTGGTAAGGTTATGTCACCAAGAACGCCTCCTGTTATCAGTATGGCGGTGGCTAGGCCTGTGGCCTCCACATTCTCACTCATCCAGGTCATGGCAGTGGGATAGATAGAGGAGTAGCTAGCTCCAAGGACGATGGATGCTATCCATATAGCCGTGGAGTTGTGTATGAAGGCAACCATGATCACAGATGCCACCAAACTCCCGGCGAGATTCATGGATATCATAATGGATGAACGAACCTTGAGCATCACCAGGACAATGGAAAAGAGGCGACCAAACGCAAACAGACCCCAAAACACAGCCTGCACGAGAGAGGCTTGGTGCTTGCTGAATCTGAGTGGGCCCAGAACAGTGGCTGTGAATATGAGACTGCCATACGCCACTTCAAGGCCTACATATACTAACAAGAAGGTCGCCAGGAGCAACAGGATGGCATATTTGTATCTGTTCAACAGAGCAGCTTTTGAGGAGAGAATATTCTTCTCCATTTCATCAGGAGACACTTTAGTCTCACTTGAAGATTTCTTTACAAAAATTAACTCTTCTTTCTCTGAAGAAGACTCGTCGTCAGAATGATTCTTAGAAATCTCTGAGCCTTTACATGTTTCTTCTGAGAAATCTTCCATTGTTATATCCTTGCTCTTCTTTCCTCTTCTTCTGATGTACTCCACTTGGCTTGTGTCATCTTTATCCTTAGATAGCGCTGCCTCTGCTGTGCTACTGCGTTTTTTAAGGAAGTCAAATTTTACTGAAAAGTAGGCATAAGTAGTGAGTGTGGGTACATAGGTCAACGAGAGAATCCAATATGCATACTTAAACTTGAAGGATTCCGCACTGTCCGGTAAGGTGTCGTTACTAATGATTGAAGTGGGTGTGGTCAGAGGAAGTGGGTTTGAGGTGTCAGTGGAGTCTGAAGGGTCTCCGCTGATGAATTGCTTGGCAACCAGAGGTGCGATGAAGGCCCCGAAGGCGTAGGCAAAATGGAGGATTTGCATGCATGGACCAGACTTGTCTTTCCACAGCCTCATGAGCAAAGCGTGGGTCGCTATGGAAACAAAATTATAAAAAAACAAGGTGAATGTGATACATGAAGTGTGCGAAGAATTGATAATAAAATCACGTAATGAATGCACAAGTAATGTTGGAATACGTGAATATAACTTAACAGCAAGTGGTATACAGTGTGATTCACGGACTACAGCAAGTGGTATACAGTGTGATTCACGGA